>ULTQ01053577.1_pt1 | contig 54772 bp, 40 predicted proteins | sample 1957731 | NCBI WGS metagenome assembly ULTQ01 (sample SAMEA4835738, study PRJEB28245) | human gut metagenome | biome: gut microbiome; material: fecal sample | place: Denmark | collected 2008 | reverse complement strand
TCATCTATGACTAACACCGTCTTGCCAATCTTATTGGGTTCTACTTCTCCTTGACATATCATCTCGGCTGCATTTGAAACGACATTTCTTGATTCTTCAAGATTTCCTATCCGTCCCAGGAGGTCAAAACAATAGGAGTGGAATGTTTTTATTTCGACAAAGTGGGCGGCGTTGCCTATCAACTCCATGAGCTTTTGTTTGAATTCCGTAGCGGCTGCCCTTGAAAAGGTTAGCATCAGGAGCTGTCCGTGTTTCACATCTTCAAGTAGCAGAAGTGAGGCCAGTTTGTGGACCAATACACGTGTCTTTCCACTACCTGGGCCGGCTGCGACTACAATGCAACGTGAACCCTTATCGGAAATAATATCCATTTGCCGTTTGGATAATTGTCCGAACAATTGTTTGTACTTCTGTGGTGTCAAGTTACGTTGTATCTCGTTTGCTCTGTCTCCTTTGAAATATTTTATGACAAACTTTCTGTAGTCCATTTGGAAATAGTCCTGAACATATTGCAAGGCCGCATGATAATCTCTTACCATCAGATTGGCATATTCGCCTACAATATGCACTTGCTGGATTTTCAACTTGTAGAATTCGTTGAGCATCCGATAGTCGTCTTGCTTGTATCTCGACTTGTTGTCCTTTATTCTTTGGATATTCATGGCATTATAAAGTACCAAAAATCCGCCTTCAAGTTTTAGTGAACCGATTTTCGACAAATACAGAAGTGCTTCTTCCACGTCTTCTAATTGAATGTCATCAAGTCTGCTGAAAAGGGATTGAGTGCTTGACTTTATTCGGTTCAGAAGTTCTACCACGGAGAACTGGATGGCTTTACCGGGCATGTTTTCCTTTTCTGCATAAGAAGCTGATTGATATAGCCATTCCACGGCAAAACGGCTTATCTCCAATCGCTTCTCAAAGCGTCTCATAGTAGACTCCAAGTCTGCCTGGCGACTTATTTCCATATTGCGGACCGCATCTTCTTTCTTACGGGTGTACCCCTTGATGGTGAGGAAATAGAGCAGCGTCCGGATATCTTTTTCTTTGGATGTGCTGATTCCGTCGTTCACGGCATTTTCATTCAGTTGCTTGCATGATATTCGTAAAGTTCCGTCGGGAATATGATTAAGGATGTATTGTTCAAGTTTTGCAAAGCGTTCGAGGAGAATTTGTGACTTTCGTTCCGAATCACCTGCATCCTGCAAATAGGCAGATATATCTTTACTGTCTGCCAATATACCTTCCTGTCGCATGCGCTCCACTACAGATATAACATCTCTTTTGCTTAGTCCCAAAATGTCTGCCAGATAATCGATTCGTGATTCTGCTTCCGAATCCTGAGCCTTGGCGATATGTTTTTGAGAAATCAATGACTTGATGATACGGACTGCCTTTTCTATTTCATCGCTGCCAAAAAGTAGTGATGCTGCTATGCGTTCTCTTGCTTCGTCCATATTCTTTACCATTATTCCCGTGGCATATACATGAGGTACATTGTTTCCTCTTACCAAGTATCCGCTTTGTTCCAAAGCTGCTAATGCTGTCCGTACACGGGTCTCAATGTCAGATACCGAATCATCCCATCCTGCTTGCCGGGCAATTTCCAACGCAGAACAGTTGACTTTCATACGGTGTTTGGTAAGGTCTTTGACGGCTTTCCATACCTGTTGTATTTCACTAATGCTAAGTTTCGTTTGGTTTAGCAATATAAAATGCTTGTCCAAATCATTGTCACTGTAAAGCACATAACAACGTGCGCTAAGACCAGGATCACGACCTGCCCTGCCAGCTTCCTGTACATAATTCTCCAGCGAATCGGAAATATCATAATGCACTACAAGACCGACATCTTTCTTATCGACTCCCATACCAAATGCAGACGTGGCCACGATGATGTGTGCCTGATCGTTCATAAAAGCATCTTGGTTGGCAATTTTTTCATCGGCTTCCATTTTCCCATTGAAAGGGAGTGCCTTGTAACCGTCACGAGTCAGTTTTGCAGCCAGTTCCTTTGTCCGTTTGGTGCGTGACACGTAAACAATTGTCGGACAATCGGCTTCTGCTACAAGTTCTCTCAGTTTTAAATATTTGTCATTGTCATTCTCTACATGTATGACGGAATAGTGTAGATTTGTTCTTGAGGCTGTTGATGCGAATAATTCCAAGTTCAAATCCAAAGTCTGCTTGAAATAGTCACAGATGTCTTGGATTACTTTCTGTTTTGCCGTGGCCGTGAAACAGGATACAGGAATCGGGGTTTTGCATTTTTTCTTTTGCTGGTATTTTTGGATGAATTTGCCAATGTAGAGATAGTCAACTCTGAAATCCTGCCCCCATGAAGAAAAGCAGTGCGCTTCGTCTATCACAAACCTTACAACGTGGCGCGCCATCAATATTTTTTCGATTGTTTTTGAACGGAGCATTTCGGGAGAGATATACAACAACGAGGCTTCTCCGTCTTGTACTCTTTGTATGGACAGTGATCTTGTGATAGGGTCTAACATCCCATTTATGGTTACGGCATCCGTGATTCCTCTGTCGGCAAGGTTGTCTACCTGGTCTTTCATCAAGGACTGTAAGGGGGAGATGACAACCGTAAGCCCGTGCACGGAGTGTCCCGCCATGAGTGCAGGCAGTTGAAAGGTAAGTGATTTACCACCGCCGGTAGGAAATATTGCCAGCAGCGATTTCCCTTTTACCGCAGCTTGGGCAGCACGTTCTTGCAGTGGCTCGCCTTCGTATGTTCGGAAGCGCTCATATCCGAAAAATGTTTTTAGGTTATGGAGCACATCCAATTGCGTATGGCAGTAGTCGCAGCATTCTTTGCAAGTAGTGTGTCGCAGGAGTTTTATGATAAATTCCACTTCCGGATAATTATAAAGTACCCATCCGGGAGTGATGGAGCGGTAATCGGTGGTGTCAATCAGAGCCAATGCGTATGCCAATCCGCATGGATATTGGTTGATGAGCATGTGAAGATCGGCATGTTGGCAAATCTTTCCGGCATAAAGTTCTTTAATAAGTTCAGGTATTCCTTTATGGATATACTCCGCACTTACCATACTGAGAAATCCTTCAAATTCCTTCTTGTCCTTCAGCAGCGATGCAAATAGTATACGCTTTTCTTTCGGTAATGAATGCCAGCATGCTATTTCATCCAACAATAAGTCTTTTGCTTTCTTGCAATCGTTCACCGGATTGTTCATTTGTTCGCTCATCAGTTTGTCATCTTTCACAAGCCTGTGGTAAGGGTGTTCAGGGAACAGTAAAGGCGAAACATAAAGTGTATCAACTAAAATCCAGCGGCATATTTTGTCCGTAAACAGGTATTTAGCATCATGGTGAACGATATTGTGTCCGCAGATGTAGTCTACATCGTTTAAGAAAATGAATAGTTCTTCTTTTGAGGTTTTATGAAATGTCGTGTTATCATGCTTGAGGGCTCCTATATCATGGATTCTATGGTCTTTCAAGCCTATTTCAACATCTACTATGGCATAATTGTGGGCACTACATGGTATAGAGGTGGTTTTATTGCCGATGATATTGTTTCTATCCTCGGTTTTCTTGATTCCTATGAGTTTGCTCCATATTGACATATCTCAATATAATAAATAGTTTTACAACTTGAATTTGTTATGTATCTGCATCGTTTTCTTATTGTTGTTTGGGTATAACATCCCAATATCATACACAAAGGTAAGGATAAAACCGAAGAATCTGTTAAAAACATCGCTTTCTTTTGATTTTTATGCGTTTACATCTCGTTATTTATGAATAAAAATCGTACTTTTGTGAACAAGAGCGTGTGTTGCTTATGAATGCTTATTTTCGGGTTTGCGTTATATTTGCAACACGTGTACGTAATCGCTGATAGATATATTACGTTGATTTTGAGGAAGTCAAATGATTCCGATAAGGATACAGATAATAAACAATAAGCAAAAGCGTGCAGCTCAATGAGTTGCACGCTTTTTGCATTTATGGGGATATGCTTGCTCAAGGAGCATATTAATAGGGATGACGAAAGCTATTTGTTGGCATCTACTGGAGTGGAAAGTGAGTCTCATGATATGTGCATACCTTTCAAAATTAATGAAGGAATGTGTTATGATTTACATTCTTGTGACAAACTTTCTATCGCCCATTTGTGAATAATCTTGGGCAACTTCTCAGGCAAAGCCGATTTTTAACAAACTACCGTATTATGTGCTTTGTCAACTTATCTTTTTTTTAATACGCTGTTTACTACTCTGACAGAAGAGACAAGTTTATTAGTAGAAGTAAATACGTCTACATTCCATACATGAGATGAACGCCCTTTATGTACGATGGTGGCTACTGCTCGTACGGTATCTCCTTCATGTGCGGAGGAAATATGATTTCCACTGACTTGCATGCCCACAATTATTTCATCGGGCTGGCAAGTAATCATGGAGCCGAGTCCGGCAACGGTTTCGGCAAGTGCAAGGGTTGCGCCACCGTGCAGAATACCGAAAGGCTGACGGGTGCGATGGTCTACGGGCATGGTTGCTTCTATGCGATTTTCCGAAGCGTAGGTGTATTGGATGCCCAAGTTGCCCATCAGGGCATGGCGTGCTTGTGCGTTTAGCAGGTCGAGAGGTATTTCTGAGGCATGAACTTCTGCCAAAATCATTTTTTCAACAGCCTGGGCGACACCGTCTTCTTCGTTGGAAGCCGTCACGTAGTCGGCGCAAACTTTTACAGAGTCTTGCGAATGTCCCATGGCTACGCCTAAACCGGCTATTTGAAGCATGTTGACATCGCATACTCCGTCTCCAATGGCAATAACTTCCTCACGAGTGATGTTCAGATGTGACAATAAAGCACCTAAGGTGTTTGCTTTATCAATTCCGCATGGCACGACCTCTAAAAAGTATGGTTCTGAACGAAAAACATCCAAAGTTCCGTTTAAACGCCTTTTCCAATGCTCTTCCAATCCGGTCAATGCTTCTTCGTCGTCACTAACCAACATACATTTGCATGGTGCAAAGTCTATGGCTATGGAGAAATCTTCTTCCTTAATGATTTTCAGGTTATTCAGTTTGGCTTCGGTGCGGATATGTTCATTGTTGGGACTATCTGTCAATAGAGTATCATCGTGGTAAGTGAATATGGCGAAACCGTTTTTATGTGCTTTCTTCTCTAAATAAGGCAGCATTTCCGGGTTAATTCGTCGCTCAAACAAGATTTCTCCGTTTTGTGCGTTGATTATCTGACAACCGTTGTAAGAAACAATAAAACCTCCATAATTACCCAGTTCCAGTATTTTTGCTAATGGCATGAGACCGTATGTAGGTCTGCCGGAAGCCAATGCGATACGTATTCCCATTTGTTGTACTTTAAGCAATGATGCAAGCGTGCGTTTGCTTATTTCTTTCTCATTGTTGAGAAGCGTTCCGTCTACGTCAAGAACTAATAATTTATATTTCATGGCGGTTTACTTTTAATTACGCTAACAAAGTTAATAAAATGGCAGTTAAAAACGACTGGATTTATTTTATTTTGACGAAACTTCTTGCAATGGTTTTTGTAGGCGGAATTCTTTGGGAGAGATATCGGTGTTTTTTTGAAAAAACTGTTATAAGATTGGTAGACATATCACATATATTCTTATCTTTGCGGCGTTTTGTTCTGTCTCCCTGTTCGGGGAACAGATGAAAAGGGAATCGGGTGAAAGTCCCGGACAGTCCCGCTGCTGTGAATTTCGTTGAGGGTGTATCATTCTTATGCCACTGTTCTATTAGGAATGGGAAGGCGATACATCAGGAATAAGTCAGAAGACCTGCAAAACAAAGTCGAAAAATTGTCCGTTCGAGGAAAGCGGGCAGTGTGTAAAATGTTTTAAGATAATCTTTGGATACTTTATGGTGATGAGGATTAAAGTGCAGTATATCTGCATGGTTTTTCTTTATGTAGGTGGCTTTCCCCTTTATGCACAAAAAGTTACTGATGATACAATTAGTGGTAAGACGCATTATATTGATGAGGTTACGGTCAAAGCTTCTGTAGCTACAAGGAAAGTGACGAGCACGACACCTGTACAAGTGCTTTCGCATCGGCAATTACAGCAGCAGGGTATAACCGATATAGCCGATGCTTTGCGTCGGTTCTCCGGTGTGAATGTAAAAGACTATGGGGGGGCTGGCGGTATGAAAACCGTTTCAGTGCGTAGTTTGGGTTCACAACATACGGCAGTGGCATACGATGGTGTAACAGTGACAGATTGCCAAAGCGGACAGATAGATCTTTCTCGTTTTTCTTTAGATAACATAAAATCACTTTCTCTGACTGTTGGTGACAATGACGATATATTTCTTCCGGCACGCACAGTAGCGTCTGCTGCTTCACTTCGTTTGCAAACATTATCACCTGATTTGACAGACAAAAACATGTCTCTGAAAGCTGAAGTAAAGGCGGGTTCTTTCGGAATGGTAAATCCATCTCTGTGTTACGATCAGCGATTGGCGAGTCGAGCTTCAATGTCCTTTACTGGTGACTTTATGAGAGCCGACAATATTTATCCCTTTACTTTAGTGAATGGTAAGTATACATCAGAAGAGCGCAGGAATAATAATTCTATTGAGACCTATCGGAGTGAATGGAATATTTATATCCGTCCCAATGATCGTTCTGTTTTAGATGGAAAATTTTATTATTATAATTCATTCCGGGAATTGCCTGGCCCGGTTATTTTATATAATAATAAAAGCAATGAAGAGCTGAGCGAACAGAACTTCTTTTCTCAGTTACACTATCGAACTTATTGGAATAATAATCTTTCTTTGCAAGTCTATGGAAAATTTAATTGGGCGTCAACTCATTATCATGACGAAGGTGCGGAATTTCCGGGGGGTGAGTTGAACAATCTATATTATCAACGCGAATATTATGGCTCTGCATCATTGCTTTATGCTCCATTCACTGAATGGGCTTTCACTTATGCGGCAGACTATTCGTTTAATAACCTAAGTTCGAATACTTCTTCAGGAGTAAAACCTTATCGGCATACTGTGTTACAGAGCTTGACAGCACGTTACCAAACTCGCCATCTAACGATAACCGCCCTGATGCTGGGGTCTCTCTATATGAATGGTGCAAAGGTGGGCGAAAATGCCGGTAACTCTCGGCATCTGTCTCCTTCTGTTTCTCTGTCATGGAAGCCGTGGAAGCGAAAAGAACTTTATTTCCGTACTTCTTATAAAGATATCTTTCGTGTTGCGACTTTTTCCGAAAATTATTTTGACCGTTGGGGAAGTCGTGATTTGAAGCCGGAAGTGGCTTGTCAATACAATGTCGGTGGTACCTACGCATATTCTTCCACTTTATCATGGTTGAGCGATGTGGGCATTTCATTGGATGGCTATTATAATTATGTAAAGAATAAGATTGTGGCAATGCCCTACAATATGTTTTTTTGGACGATGGTGAATTTGGGACATGTTGATATTTGGGGAGCGGAAGCAAATGTGGATGCTATCTTTCGTATGGCTGTTCGTCATCAACTGCTGGCGGCGGTATCATATACTTATCAGTATGCTGTTGATAAGACTGATCCGTCTTCCGTCTATTATAAAGATCAGATACCTTATACGCCTGTACATTCCGGTTCTTTTTCGTTGGCATGGGAAAATCCTTATGTAAATGTATCTTTTCATGCCACCGGAGTAAGTAAACGCTATGCATCTGAACAGAATATCAAGGCTAATGAGTTGAAGGGATACATTGAGTGCGGAGTATCGCTTTATCGTTCATTTCGTTGGAAGAAGATAGATTGTTCGCTTCGAGGTGACATTCAGAATATAGGCGATAAGCAATATAGTATTGTGAAAAGTTATCCTATGCCCGGACGTTCGTATAAACTGACATTTAATATATCCATTTAATAACAAGAAAATTATGAAACTGAAAGAACAACTTAGAATGCTGGTTATTTTGCTGGCTATGCCTTTGGCTTTTGTAGCATGTGATAATAATGATGACGAAAATGGTGCTCCTATTGTTGCCGAGAAAGGCGTTTTTGTCTTCAATTCAGGTAATCAAGCTTCAGGCATAGATGGGACATTATCATTCATTGACGAGAAAACGGAAACGGTATCGAATAACGTGTTTGAGACGACTAATGAACGCAAATTAGGTTCAACAGTTCAGGATGGCGTTATTCTTGGCAATAATCTGTATATTGCTGTGTCCAAGTCAAATACAATTGAAGTAGTAAATAAAAATACATTGGTAAGTGTCGTTCAGATAGTCCCTACCCCAGCTCAGGGCAATACCCCTCGTGATATTGTGACAGATGGTAAATATGTATATGTATCTATGTATACAGGTGTAGTGTCACGTATCGATCCTTCAACAAATACTATCGATAAGACTGTGGCAGTGGGACCTAATCCTGAAGAAATGGTAATAGTGAATAAATCTTTGTATGTGACGAACTCAGATGGGAACAATTATAATGCCGGTTATGCCAATGGCAAAAGTGTTTCCAAGATTTCTTTGTCTGATTTTGTAGAAGAAAAGAAAATAGCGGTAGGCTTGAACCCGACTAAGATTACAGCAGACGCTTTGGGAAATGTACTTGTTTTATGTATGGGTGACTACTCTGCTACTCCTGCAACTGTATGGAAGATAAATGCTGAGGATGAAGCAACGAGTATGAATATACCTGCTACAATAATGGACATTAAGGATAATTCTTTATATGTAATCAATGCCCCTTACGGAGCTCCTTCCATAACCTATACTGTTTATAATACATCAAGCGGTGCGGTAGAAAAGGAGAATTTTGTTTCTGCTCCTGTTGATGCACCGGCTGGTATTGCTGTGCATTCGGACGGACGTATTTTTATTACTTCTTACACTTTGGTTGGTGGATTCGCTTCTTATAAGACTCCCGGTTACGTTAGTGAGTATTCTTCGGATGGGACATTCGTGAAAAAATATGATGTAGGTGTGGGAGCTGTTTCTATGACATTCCTTAAATAATCAATAATAATAATGAAATACTTTCCATTATTTTGTGCGATAGTCTGGATATTTTCAGCTTGTCAGGGTGGAAAGCAAAATATGGTGTCTTCACAAACCGGAGACACCATCCCTCTGCGCTATGCCGAGAACCTTACTTTAGTGGCCTATCCCGAATATACCGTCGCTACTTTGCGCAACCCCTGGGATACTTTAAGAACGCTACACACCTATATCTTAGTGCCTGTTGCTGAACCCTTACCCGCACATTTGCCGCAAGGTACGGTGGTGCGTACCCCGCTTTCCAAAGCAGTAGTCTATTCGTCGGTACATTGCGGACTGGTGAACAATTTGGGAGCTTTCAACAGTATCGGTGGTATCTGCGACTTGAAATATATCAAACTGCCAGTCGTGCAGGAAGGCGTTAAACGGGGAACTATTGCCGATTGCGGTGACGGCATGAATCCTGATATGGAAAAGATTATCGACCTGCATCCTGATGCCATTCTGCTTTCTCCGTTTGAAAATAGTGGTGGTTACGGGCGCATTGAGAAGCTGAATATTCCCATTATTGAATGTGCTGATTATATGGAAACTTCCGCTTTGGGACGTGCTGAATGGATGCGTTTTTATGGATTGCTGTTCGGTGCAGCTCCAAAAGCTGATAGTCTTTTTGCTGAAGTAGACAGCTGTTATAAGCGGCTCCAACATCGTGCTATGCTTTCGTCGGTCTCTCTGTCGGTTGTCAGCGAGCTGAAAAGTGGTTCTGCATGGTATGTACCGGGTGGACGTAGCACGATGGGACGTCTTTTTAATGACGCTTGTGGACGGTATGTTTTTGCGGAAGACAAACATAGCGGTTCCATTCCCTTAGCTTTTGAAACGGTCTTTGATAAGGCCGGTGATGCTGATGTTTGGATTATCAAGTACAATCGCGATCGCGATATGAGCTATTCTGATTTGAAAGCCGATTATATTGGTTATACGGGTTTTAAGGCATTCAAAGCGCGGAATATTTACGGATGTAACACTGCGAAAGTTCCTTTTTATGAAGAAACTCCTTTCCGCCCGGACTATCTGCTGGCGGATTTGATACAGATTCTTCACCCCGAAATAGGAGATTTGGGAGGTTTGCGTTATTTTTGCAAATTGAATGAGTAGAGGAGGAAAATATGGTATCGGATTAGGAATAGTAATTGCATTGCTGTTTGTTGCTAATCTGTTGGTGGGATCGGTTCCGATTCCCGTATCCGATGTCTTTCATATACTTCTTGGAGGTGAAGGCGGGAAGGCAAGTTGGCGTTTTATCGTGTGGGAAGCTCGTCTGCCTCAGGCCATGACAGCATTGCTCTGCGGGAGTGCGCTGGCTGTTTGTGGATTGATGCTGCAAACAGCTTTCAAGAATCCGTTGGCAGGTCCGTCTATTTTGGGCATTAATTCCGGAGCCAGCTTGGGAGTGGCGTTTGTGATGCTGCTGTTTGGTGGTAGCATATCGGCCGGTACTTTCAGCTTGTCCGGTTTCTTTTCCGTATTGGCGGGAGCTTTTGTTGGAGCTATGCTGATAATGGGACTTATTCTTTTCTTTTCTACGTTATTGAAGAGCAATGTCATGCTGCTGATAACAGGTATCATGATAGGTTACATCGCTTCGTCTGCAATCGCTTTGCTGAACTTCTTTGCTACGGCAGAGGGGGTGCAGTCTTATATGATATGGGGATTGGGTAATTTTGGAGGCGTCTCTTTGCAGCAGATGCCTGCTTTTGCATCGGTAACTGTTGCAGGATTGTTCGGCTCTTTATTGCTGATAAAACCCTTGAATGCATTGTTGTTGGGTGAGCGCTATGCGGAGAACTTAGGAGTCAATATCGTTCGTGTGCGCAATTGGTTGTTGGTCATCACCGGTTTGCTGACTGCCATAACTACCGCTTTTTGCGGACCGGTCGCATTTATTGGCCTTGCTGTGCCTCATATAGCCCGCATGATATTGCGGACTGCCAATCATAATTCTTTGCTACCCGTTACTATTTTGAGTGGAGGGGCGGTGGCTCTGCTTTGCAATCTGATCTGTGTCCTGCCCGGGGAGGCCGGTATTATTCCTTTGAATGCGGTTACACCGATTATTGGAGCACCGGTAATCATCTATGTGATCGTCAGCCAAAGAAATCCGCAACATTTTAACTGATTTTTTTCCCCGAAAACTCTTTACCGGAATAAATGTTTACTCAATCGTTTGCATAGATAACTGTCAGATTTAAAAGGATTATGCCATTTCATATTATTTTTTATTGTATTTTTGCCCCTGGTATTAGTTTTAATTTAAACAAAGATTGTGGCTATGAAATTACCCGAAGATCCGATGATGCTGTATAGCTTCATCAATATGAAGTTACGTGATTTTTATCCTTCACTGGATGCACTTTGTGAGGATATGAATGTAGAAAGAGACGAAATTGTCCGGACGCTGAAAACGGTGGGATTTGAGTATAATCCTGCACGAAACAGATTCTGGTAATTGCTGTAAGCTTATAAACAGAGAAGTTGGGGCTGTGTCTTGGCAAAGATACAGCCCCAACTTTTTGTTAATAAACGCCAAATATGCCCCTCCTCATTTAACTTCCCCGCTTTTTATCTTTCTAACCTGTAAAACCCGGTGAACTGATGATTAACGAAAACAAGATTCGACAAATATATAAATCCAATCGCGAGCAGGGCTTTCGGCTGTTGGTGGAATATTTTCAAGAACCGATATATTATTATATACGGCGTTTGGTGGTTCTGCATGAAGATGCGGAAGATGTGTTGCAGGAGGTTTTTATTCAGATATACAGACATTGGGATCAGTTTCGCAACGAAAGTTCATTGAGCACATGGATTTACCGGATTGCGACGAATGAAAGCCTCCGTCTGCTGAACAGCCGTAAAAAGCGGGAAACAGTTTCCACTGAAGACATGCAGGAAAGTCTGATTTCCCAGCTAAGGGCGTCCGATTATGTGGATTATGAGAATGAATTGGCTGTCAAATTTCAGGAAGCGATACTGAGGCTGCCGGAAAAGCAAAGGCTGGTATTCAATCTTCGCTATTATGATGAACTTGATTATGAAGAAATAGCTCATATTCTGGACGGTAAGGTTGATGCGCTTAAGGTCAACTATCATTATGCGAAAGAGAAGATTAAAGAGTACATACTAAATAATTAAGACTATGAAAAAAGACTTTGACTTTGATGATATAGGAAAAAAGACGCCTTATCGTGTGCCCGAAGGTTTTTTTGATGAGATGCAACGTGAGGTGCAAAAACGCACTTATGCTGACAAACCGGCAAATCGTCGCTTATGGATAGCTGCTTCCACAAGTATTGCCGTGGCTGCGGTGTTAATAGGCTTTCTGTTCATGCCGTTTCATTTCCGGCAAAATGATCCCGGAAGGACTGACTTGCAGAGGCCGGATACTGAAAATTATACGGCGGCAATATCTGCCGATAAATGGATTCGTGAAATGTCGGACGAGGAGCTGGAAGAGCTCGTCAGCTTCTCCGAAAACGATATGTTTTTAAATTAATAGTATTGTCTTAAAAAGAAAAGTTTATGAAAACAAAATTTATTTATGCATTTCTGACATGCCTCGTGATGGGCTGCCAACTCAGTATTTCTGCCCAAAATCAAGTGAATAAGGGTAAAAAAATGAACCGGACACCGGAGCAATTCATGGAGCGCCAGACTCATCAAATGGTCAAAACGCTGATGCTGGATGATGCTGCCACTGCCAAATTCGTTCCGGTTTACCAGAACTATTTGAAGGAACTTCGGGAGTGCAGAATGATGAATCGTAAACAAACTCCTGCAAGGCAAAAGGTGGAGAAGCCGGGGGTAAAGCCGGAATCTAAGCCGTTGCTGACGGATGCCGAGGTAGAACAGCAGATTAAAGGACGTTTTGCACAAAGCCGTAAGATATTGGATGTGCGCGAGAAATATTATAATGAGTTCAGGAAAATACTCTCCCCTAAACAGATTATGAAAATATATCAGACGGAGAAGAGCAATGCTAATAAGCTGAAGAAAGAATTTGACCGCAGAAAGAGACAGGCGGCTGTGCAAGGAAAATACAAACATCCGGTACGCTCTGCCCAAAAGTCCTAAAATCCTCTTAGGCAGTCTTCTGCAAATCGGCATATATTTCAATGTGACAATTGGGTATATGCCGATTTTTTTGTGTCCGGGTTCAGAACTTCACCGGGGAGAAATTGTTGTAGGGGAATGTAGATAAGAAAGGATACTCCATGCGGTTGTTTCAGGAAATAAAGAATTGGAAAACGGTTCGTGGCTGGCATATTTGGAAGTTGAAGTTGGTGGATGCGCGGCTCTACTTTGTCAGTATGGTGGTGGGGCTGCTGACGGGACTTATAGCGGTTCCTTATCATTACCTGCTCTATTATCTGCTGCATGTCCGCAGCGGGCTTTTCGCTTCCCGTCCCGCTTGGTACTGGCATATTCCATTGTTCATGTTGTTTTGGGGGATCCTGATTCTTGTATCCCGGCTGGTCGGCAAAATGCCCCTTATCGGTGGCGGCGGTATTCCACAGACACGCGGGGCAATCAACGGGCGGATAACTTACCGGCATCCGTTCATTGAGTTGATATCCAAGTTTGCCGGCGGAATACTTTCCGTTTCTGCCGGGTTGTCGCTTGGGCGTGAGGGGCCTTCCGTCCAGATAGGTTCCTATGTCGGTTGCCTCGTTTCCCGGTGGACACATATTTTGAAGGGCGAACGCAAGCAGTTGTTGGCGGCGGGAGCAGGGGCAGGGCTTGCTGCGGCTTTTGCGGCACCGCTGGCTTCTTCATTGATTGTCATTGAGTCCATTGAGCGTTTCGATGCACCCAAGACGGCTATTACCACACTGCTGGCAGGCGTAGTGGCAGGTGTGATTGCCACTTTGGTATTTCCCGTAAACCCTTATCATCTGATTGAGGTGTCGGAGCCGGCTTTGGCTTTTTGGGTTCAAATGAAGTATTTCCTCATATTGGCTGTCATCATTTCCATTGTCGGCAAGCTATATGCTGCAATTATGATTTCGTTTAAGCGGGTATACTCTGCGGTCAAGTCTCCGACATCCGTCAAGATGTTCTATCTGGTGTTGGTGGCCTACATCATCTCATTGATGCAGGTGAACCTGACGGGCGGTGGCGAGCAGTTTCTGTTGGAACAGGCTCAGAACGGCAGTACGGAGATGATGTGGGTGCTTGCTGTCATGCTGTTGCATTTCGGCTTCTCGGTGTGTTCCGTCTCTTCCGGGCTGCCGGGGGGAAACTTTATCCCCACTTTGGTCACAGGTGGCTTGCTGGGGCGGTTTGTGGGATTGATTGCAGTGAAGTACGGTATTATCGGACACGAAAGCGTCACTTATGTCATGTTGATATCCATGTCGGCTTTTCTGGTGGCTATTGAGCGCACGCCGTTGACTGCCATTGTTCTGATAACGGAGATTACCGGGCATTTTGAAGTTTTCTATCCATCGGTGGTAGTAGGCGGCCTTACCTACTATTTTACGGAACTGCTTCAGATGAAATCTTTCAATGTAATCTTGTACGAGGATATGGTCAGCTCATCTGATTTTCAGGAAGAGAAGCGGTATGCGCTGTCTGTGGAAGTCATGACCGGTTCTTATTTTGACGGCAAGGCGGTTGGTGAGCTGTCCTTGCCCGAACATTGCGTTATCATCGGTGTGCATAGGGACGGAAAAAACCTGGTCCCGGCGGAAACAAGTTTGATTCCGGGAGACCAGGTGCAGATTGAAATGGATTCACAGGACATAGAGAAACTCTATGAACCGCTTGTCAGTATGGCAAATATCTATTAAGCCAAGTTACCTATTTCATCCAGATTCTTCTGAATGTCGTTATCGGTCAGTTCATAATTCTGCAAATCGCCGGCGAGGTATTTGTCATACGACGCCATGTCGATGAGTCCATGACCGGACAGGTTGAACAGGATCACTTTTTCCTCACCCGTTTCCTTGCATTTGTTTGCTTCGCGGATGGTGGCTGCAATGGCGTGGCAGGATTCGGGTGCGGGGATGATGCCTTCTGCCTGTGCAAAGAGACAGCCGGCATCGAACGATTCGAGTTGTTTGATGTCCATTGCTTCCATATAGCCGTCTTTCAGCAGTTGCGACACGATGACGCCTGCGCCATGATAGCGCAAGCCGCCGGCATGGATGTTGGCAGGAGCAAAGTTGTGTCCCAGTGTAAACATTGGCAGCAAAGGGGTATATCCGGCTTCGTCGCCGAAGTCATATTGGAATTTTCCGCGTGTCAGCTTCGGGCAGGAAGCCGGTTCGGCGGCGATGAAGCGCGTTTTCTTTCCTTCGAGGATCGTGTGCCGCATGAAGGGGAACGTAATGCCGCCGAAGTTGGAACCTCCGCCAAAGCAGGCAATGACCATATCGGGATATTCACCGGCCATTTCCATTTGTTTTTCGGCTTCCAGGCCGATTACGGTCTGATGCAGCGTTACGTGGCTCAGTACGGAGCCGAGTGTATATTTGCAGTTGGGGGTGCTTCGTGCCAGTTCAATAGCTTCGGAAATGGCTGTACCCAGCGAACCCTGATGATTGGGGTGGGCGGTCAGTATATCTTTTCCGGCGCGGGTGGACATGGACGGTGAAGGAGTGACCTGTGCGCCGAATGTCTGCATGATGCTGCGGCGGTATGGTTTCTGCTCATAGCTGATTTTCACTTGGTATACGGCGGCTTCCAGCCCGAAGAGGCGGGCGGCATAGGCCAGCGAGGCTCCCCATTGTCCGGCTCCGGTTTCGGTGGTGACATTCGTCACACCCTCCTGTTTGCAATAGTAGGCCTGCGGCAGGGCAGAGTTCAGCTTGTGAGACCCCATCGGACTGACACTCTCGTTTTTGAAATAGATATGCGCCGGGGTGCCGAGTGCTTTTTCCAGTCCGTAGGCGCGCACCAGCGGGGTGCTGCGGTAGTATTTGTACATTTCACGCACTTGTTCGGGAATTTCAATCCAGGCATCTGTCTGGTTGAGCTCCTGACGGCAAAGTTCCTGTGCGAAGATGGGATATAAATCTTCCGCTTTCAATGGTTGCTTGGTAGCGGGATTAAGCGGCGGCATGGGTTTGTTCACCATATCGGCTTGTATGTTGTACCAGTAACGTGGAATTTCGTCTTCCGGAAGAATGAATCTTTTTGTCTTGTTGCTCATAGTGGTTATAAAATTAAAAGTGATTCAGTGTCCAAATGTAGCCATTATTTTTAAACCAATTTCTTTTTTCCATTGTTTTTTGTTTATGAAGGTAGATTTGTCTAAGTTTGCCACGTCTCTTTAACCGGTATTTTTATGAAGATTTATCATAAGTTCCTTTTGTATCAGAATAAATGGATTTATCCTTATGTGCGTGTGGCGTTGAGGGTTATGACGACTTTGACCTATCTGGCATCCATTTTGCTTATTGTCGGGTTGGTGTACGAGCATGGGTTCAGGATTTCGGCTGCGGAAGCCCACCAGTTGCAGCGCTTGTATCATGGGGTGTGGATTGTTTTCTTGGCGGACATATCCTTGCACATTGCGTTGGAGTATAAGGACACGCGGCGGACTTTCAGCAGGCTGACGTGGATATTGACTTTTTTGCTTTATTTGACGTTGGTTCCGGTTGTGTTTCATCGTCCGGAGGTGGAAGGCGCTGTGCAGGCTGTCTGGGACTTTCTGGACGGCAGGATGTATCATCTTTCATTGTTGCTGGTGCTTTCTTTCCTTAATTTGTCCTATGGCTTGGTGAGGCTGTTGGGGCGGCGGACAAACCCTTCGCTCATTTTGGCTGTCAGCTTCCTTATCATAATACTGGTGGGAACGGGACTGCTGATGCTTCCCCGTTCTACGGTGTCGGGCATCTCGTGGGTCGATTCGCTGTTCATCTCCACAAGTGCGGTGTGTGTGACGGGGCTGACCTCGGTGGATGTGGCGTCCACCTTTACGACAACGGGGTTCGTAATCATCATCCTGCTGATTCAGATTGGCGGTTTGGGGGTGATGACGCTGACGAGCTTCTTCGCAATGTTCTTCATGGGCAATACTTCTTTGTACAATCAGTTGGTGGTGCGCGATATGGTCAGCTCCAACTCGTTGAACTCGCTGCTCTCCACGCTGGTCTATATCCTCGGCTTCACGTTGGCGATAGAGGGGGTGGGGATGCTCGCCATTTGGAGTGATATTCATGGCACGATGGGCATGGACATACACGAGGAACTGGCTTTCTCGGCTTTCCATTCCATATCTGCGTTCTGCAATGCCGGTTTCTCCACCTTGCCGGGCAATCTGGGCAATCCGCTGTTGCTGGCGGGGCATCATAATCCGTTTTATATATACATATCCCTGTTGATTATTCTCGGTGGTATCGGTTTTCCGATATTGGTGAACTTCAAAGATATTATTCTTTATCACATACGCCGCTTCTGGAGATTTCTGCGCACGTGGGAGTGGGATGGCCGCAGGTTCTATCATCTTTATAACCTGAACACACGTATCGTGTTGATTGTCACATTCCTGCTGTTGGTGTTCGGTACGCTGGGCATAGCCCTTTTTGAGTGGAACGGCTCTTTTGCAGGCATGCCGGTTGCCGATAAGTGGACACAGGCGTTTTTCAATGCGGTTTGTCCTCGTACGGCGGGCTTTTCCAGTGTGGATCTGGCAGGCTTGGGCGTGCAGACGCTGCTGCTCTATCTTATATTGATGTGGATTGGCGGCGGTTCGCAGTCCACTGCGGGCGGCATCAAGGTGAATGCTTTTGCTGTGGTGGTGCTGAACCTTGTGGCGGTGTTGCGCGGAACGGAGCGGGTGGAGGTTTTCGGACGTGAATTGTCGTACGACTCTATCAGGCGTTCCAACGCTACGGTGGTGATGTCGTTCGGTGTATTGTTCATATTCATCTTTGTGATCAGCATTTTGGAACCGAAACTTTCACTGCTTACCATTGCCTTTGAGTGTGTTTCGGCCATCAGTACGGTGGGTTCCAGCCTGAACGCCACCCCTTTGCTGGGGGACGACAGCAAACTGTTGGTGGCGCTCCTGATGTTTGTGGGGCGTGTAGGGCTGATAACCTTGATGCTCGGCATCATCAAGCAAAAGAAGCATACGAAATACCGGTATCCGAGCGGACAGATTATTATTAACTGATTTGTGGTTTATGATTCCGTAACCGGAACATCATGAACCGTAAGTCCAAAACCATAAATCTTATGAAGTATATCATTATCGGTCTGGGCAATTACGGTCACGTGCTTGCCGAGGAACTTTCTGCTTTGGGGCACGAAGTGATAGGCGCCGACATCAGTTCGTCCCGCGTGGATGGCTTGAAGGACAAGATAGCGACAGCATTTGTTATTGATGCAACGGACGAGCAGGCACTCTCTGTGCTTCCCTTGAACAGCGTGGATGTGGTGATTGTCGCTATCGGCGAGAACTTTGGCGCGTCCATTCGTGTAGTGGCTCTTTTGAAGCAGAAAAAGGTGAAACGCATCTATGCCAGGGCCATTGATGCCATACACCGTTCGGTGCTCGATGCTTTCGGGCTGGAGCGTATTCTGACGCCCGAAGAGGATGCGGCGCGCGGCTTGGTGCATTTGCTGGAGTTCGGTGCGGATATTGAAACGTTTCGCGTAGATGCCAACTATTATGTCGTGAAGTTCACTGTGCCCGAAAGGTTTATCGGTTACAGCGTGAATGAATTGAAACTCGATAAGGAATTCGGGTTGAAATTGCTTGCCTTGAAGCGTGCCGAGACGCTGAAAAACTGCTTGGGCATCTCTTTTACGGAGCATGATGTTGTAAACGGACTGCCGGATGATGACCTGATACAGGCGGGAGACCGGTTGGTGTGTTACGGGCAGTATCGGGACTTCCGGAAGTTTTGGAAAGCGCTGTGAGTCAGTCTGCCACGAGGAAGAGCTGGGTACAGTACTTCGTCGTGGCAGACTGTAATTACAAGGTGAAATTATTCCAATGGTTTTAGACGGATGATGCCGGCTGAATTTTCAGGCATGATGAATTCGAATTTCTTTTTCACTATGCCGAGGTCCACAGTATGCGGAACTATCACTTCGGTATATGACACTTTTTTTGCATAACGCCATGCCATTTCCCTCATTCCCGGCCTTTCTCTCTTTCCCGGAGACACATTCTCCATGGGATCTTTGTTGTAGTCCGGATGGCTGGAATAATAGTTTTGGTCTTTCTGGTTCTTCACAGAGGTATCGTGTGACGAGATGAATTCAACAGCCGCTTTGTAGCATATTCCGGAACCGGTATTGACAGTAATGCGCTTGTTCGCGGCCTCTGAGTTCACGAACTTAATGTAAATCTCACCCGTGGAGGTATTGATGGTAGGGGATGTATATACGGTGGTGTCCGCCACATTCCCGTTCATTACATCCGACATGAGAAAAGCCCTGTCACCGGCTTTGGAGAACAGCTTCTGATAGTAGTAGTTGGAAGTCCGCCACATGCCCCGGTTGTCGAACCAGATGAGGTTAGAGTTCCACTTGTTGTAGCCTTTCTTGCAGAACAGAGGGGCATATGCAGCCATCACCACCATATCAGAATTTCTCTCCAGTCCGGTCCAGTAAGCAGCTTCGGCCAGGGTAGAAGCATAGGCATTGTTGGTACCGTTGTTGGCAAACTCTCCGACGAACACTCGCGTAGGTTTGTTCCGGTCATATGTATAGCCCTCAGCGCCGCGTTTCTTGCCCGGATTGTATCTGTCGCGGTTGGTGTAGAACCATTCGTCGCTTTTGTAGTAATGTTCATCAACTATCGTATTGATATAGTTGGAATCTATTTCCTTCATATTAGCATCGAATTCCTTTCCTGCATCAAAGGCTCCGGAGGTGGAAATAATGGTAATTTCCGGATGTTTTTCCTTGACCGCATTGTATATGATGCCGAAGCGCTCCCAGAAAGCGTTTCCTCTATTCTCGTTGCCTATGCCGAGATATCTGAGTCCGAACGGTTCTGGATGACCCATCTCGGCCCTCAGCGAACCCCATTTGCTGTCGACAGAACCGTTACAGAATTCTATCAGGTCAAGAGCGTCCTGAACAAATATGCTTCTGAACCTCTCTCTATCTTCCTCCGTATCGAGAGGGGCTATGTACTGATGTCCGGCAAACTGGCATGTAACGCCGTTGTTGAGTACAGGCAGCGGAGTTGCACCGAGAGATTCGGCCATGAGAAAATATTCATAGAAGCCCACATACTGCGAAGTCCAGTATCCCCAATGATTGCGGAATCCTATTCTTTCCTCCGGAGTGCCGATGGAGTTTTTCCAGAATACCTGTCCGAAATAGTTTGGACCTTCGGAAGCGCATCCGCCGGGGAAACGCATGAAGGTAGGATTGAGGTCGGCGAGGGCCTGCATGAGATCTTTACGGAACGGGCCGTCCTTCCCGTCGTTCCAGAGTTGGGACGCTTCCGGAAGCAGAGTGACGAAATCAAGGTAGAACACTCCGGTGGTATCGGCAATGATACAGAGGCGGCTGTCGGAGCTGCGCAGAGCCTTCAGTCTTCCTTCATATTTTTTCCATTCATCGGTGATGCTTCCGAATGCGAGTACATTGGAATTGAGGTTTCCGTCCTTATCCTCAAGATAAACCTTGAAATCACCCTTGTAGGATTCTCCCCGGAGGTACAGCCCGAGATCATAGCTGATGTCCTTTACAGCCGGAATAGAAGGAGTTTGGGTATTGTTGGAATAGTGATATTCTTTGCCTTTTCCGTATTCTGCTATTCCGAATCCATTTGCGGCTATTCCGAACCCGTCTCCGGGGTTTTTCACCTCGAAACGTACGCTGTACTGCTTGTAACGCTGTTCGTCATCATATTTATCATTTGGGTCGAAGTCATAATGACGCTTGAGATTTTTCACGAGAGGTTTGTCGGCAACAGCCCTTGCGCTACCCCTTGCATCACCCTTGCGAACGATGGTCCAGCCGAAGAATACGCTGTCGCATGCGGAGAACTCGTGCTCCGGAGCATCAGGCACATTGTATGCTTGAAAAGAATTGTTTTGGATAAGTTGTGCACAGATACCGCCGTCGAGCGAATTGTTTATATCTTCAAAGAATATTCCCCTGAGTGTTGGGCTGATTTCAATTCCGAGTTTCTTCGGCTTGAGGGTAAGCGTTCGTTTTTCTTCAGACTTGAATCCCTGAAGTTGAAGCATCTTGTCGGCGAAACGGTATCCGAGGAGCCTCATTCCTTCGGTACTGAAATGGAACTGATCGCCTGTACTCTCGCAACCGAGAGCTGAAATTATATGTGCATTTGGAAGTACCTTCGGGAGTTTCGGCATAATGCTACTGTTGAATGCTGCACATACGCCTCCCTGTTCTGCGTATTTGAGTTCCCCTGCAAGAAGAGGTGTCTGTTTGGGATTGAGATTGAGGTCCTTGCATAGATTGTCGTAAATCTTCTTGACACGTTCCGGCCAGAGGGGATCTTCCGAATTGGATTCACCCTGATGCATGAGTATTCCCTTGATAACACCATCTTTTTGGGCGAGTCTTGCCATATTCACGAGACGCTCATAAGGGTTTCCGCCGTATTGGCTGACGATGTTTTTCATCCAGTCGCGCTCGTTGTCGATATAATCTTTATAGTCTTCCCTATCCCAAAGTTGGATTTTTGCTCCTGCTACAGATACGTTGATAACGCCTACATGGTATTCAGAAGGAAGAATATCAATCATTTTTCTTCCGAAAAAATCCACCGGACCGAGGTTGTTGCCTTCACGACAGATCGGAGGTATGGCAGTATACCATTTTCCCATCTCGCGCCCAAGTTTCGGCATGTCGACCGCAGCCATGAATTGGAAACGTGGATTATTGAAATCTTTGTCCTGCTCTGCCGGTACAGCTCCTGCTTCCATGTTGGACTGTCCTATACAAAGATAAATGAAAAAATTGGGGTCCGGTTTGTTTTCCGGAGTTGCAGAAGCCCTGAAAATCGGGAATATGGCAAGTACTGCCACTACAAGAAATGAAATTTTTCTTTTCATATCGAATCTGTTTTAATTTGATGAGTGTTTTTTGTGTTATTTTGTGATAATGTCGATACAAAACTATCAAAAAAAAACAATCAGCAAGAGAAAATTCCCAAAAATATTCTTCGCGTATGCCTATGGAATGTTTAGGAGTTCTTCTTATGCTCTGAGTGCATTCTTCATACGGTAAATTGTCAGCTTATTTAGTACACCACAGCTATCAGGAGCGTATGTCCTGTTGCGTGATGACATGACAGATGTTTCCCGTTTTTAAACTTTGTAGGAAGATGTTTCCGTTATGAATTGAACCTGAATCCTATGGGAGTGGGATTATAGCAATGTAACTTGCTCCTTTTTCTGCTCCTATTAATCGTTTTATCATGTTAAAATATAGTAGGTTAACATTATTTTCCAATGGAAACTATTTATTATCGGAAAATATTGCTTTCTTTGTAGCGTCAAACTAAAAAAGAAAGAATATGAAATATGTGATTATTGGCGGTGTTGCAGGCGGAGCCACAGCTGCCGCCCGGCTGAGAAGAATAGACGAGCAGGCTGAAATCGTTTTGTTGGAGAAAGGCAAATACATTTCGTATGCCAATTGCGGATTACCTTATTATATAGGGGGAGTTATTGAAGAACGTGGAAAACTGCTGGTGCAGACTCCTGAATCATTTGGACAACGTTTCCGCATTGATGTGAGAGTGGAGAATGAGGTTGTTGCCATTGATACGGAACGCAAAACACTGGCTATCCGCAAAGCCGGCGGAGAAGAATACGAGGAAACTTATGATAAACTTCTGTTGTCTCCGGGAGCTACTCCTGTGAAGCCTCCGTTGGAAGGCATCCATTCGGAAGGCATATTTACGCTTCGCAATGTGGAGGATACCGACCTGATCAAGTCCTACATTGCGGACAATCAGGTGAAACGCGCCGTTGTGGTGGGAGCAGGATTTATCGGGCTTGAAATGGCCGAAAACCTGCATCATGCGGGCATCTCCGTTTCTGTTGTCGAAATGGGCAATCAGGTTATGGCGCCTATCGACTTCTCTATGGCTGCACATATTCACCAGCATTTAATTCAAAAAGGAGTCTCCCTTTACTTGGAAGAAGGAGTCACGCACTTCCGGCGCGATGAACAGGGAATTACCGTCTTTCTGAAAAGCGGGAAAACGATTCCTGCCGATATGGTACTGCTTTCTATCGGCGTGCGTCCGGCAACGGGGCTGGCGCAGCAGGCCGGTTTGGAACTGGGCGAGACGGGCGGCATCCGGGTGGATGAGCATCTGGAGACTTCTGTCAAAGACATCTATGCCGTAGGCGACGCTATTGAATATCCTCATCCGCTGACCGGGAAACCCTGGCTCAACTATCTGGCTAATCCGGCTAATCGTCAGGGACGTATTGTGGCCGATAATATGGCATTGGGCAATACAATCTCTTATGAAGGGGCTATCGGCACCTCCATTGCCAAAGTGTTCGATATGACGGTCGCTTCTACCGGGCTTGCTGCAAAGCGCCTGAAACAATGGGGAATGGAGTATCAGAGTTCGGTGACTCATTCCGCTTCTCATGCCGGTTACTATCCCGATGCATTGCCGCTGACCTTGAAACTGACCTTTCACCCGAAAACAGGGAAACTCTATGGAGCCCAGTGTGTGGGGTATGAGGGAGTGGACAAGCGCATTGATCAGATAGCGGGACTTATCAAACGTGGAGGAACCGTTTATGACCTGATGGAGACGGAGCATGCCTACGCACCTCCTTTCTCATCTGCCAAAGATCCTATTGCCATAGCCGGATACGTGGCTTCCAATATAATCAGCGGTGCAATGCCGGTGATTTCTTGGCGTGAACTGGCAGGGAAGAAGGACGGCATAATGTTGATTGACACCCGTACACCCGAAGAATTCTCGTTCGGCACTATTCCGGGAGCTGTTAATATTCCGCTGGATGAGATGCGCGGCCGTTTGTCTGAGATACCCGAAGACAAGCCTGTCGTACTTTTCTGTGCAGTGGGATTGCGGGGATATTTGGCACAACGAATTTTGATGGGGCATGGTTACCGTAATACGGCCAATCTGATAGGCGGGTATAAAACATACTCTGCGGCAGTTGCTCCTGTGCCGGCTCCTGTGCCGGCTCCTGTGCCGCCTGCGGAAGTGTTGCCTGAGGAAGTGTCGTCTGCCACATCTGTTTCGCCACAACCGGTACAGGGCGTTTCTGCTAAAGAACCGCTGAAGATTAATGCTTGCGGCTTGCAGTGCCCCGGACCCATTATGCAGGTGAAGAAAGCGATGGATAGCATTTCTCCGGGCGAACGGGTGGAAATAGTGGCGACCGATGCCGGTTTTGCGCGCGATGCCTCTGCCTGGTGTGCCACTACGGGCAATAAGCTGGTAGAGAAGAAAGAAGAGAAGGGGCGCTATACGGTACTGCTTGAGAAGGGAGATGAAACTTGCGCTTGTCCGTCGTCTCTTCCGGCAGCAGGTGGAAGGGGGAAAACTTTAATTCTTTTTAGTGATGATTTAGACAAGGCTTTGGCTACCTTTGTACTCGCTAACGGAGCTGCGGCAACCGGACAGAAAGTTTCGATATTTTTCACCTTTTGGGGGCTGAACGTATTGAAGAAGATACAGAAACCCCGGACGCAGAAAGATGTTTTCGGAAAAATGTTTGGCATGATGCTCCCGTCCAGCTCTTTGAAACTGAAACTGTCCAAAATGAATATGATGGGGATGGGTAGCCGGATGATGCGCTTCCTTATGAAACGGAAAGGAATAGATTCTTTGGAGTCGTTACGTTCTCAGGCGTTGGCGCAAGGTGTTGAGTTCATTGCCTGCCAGATGTCTATGGACATGATGGGGATTCAGCGTGAGGAATTGCTGGACGAAGTTACGATAGGCGGCGTGGCAACCTATATGGAGCGTGCCGATAAAGCGAATGTGAATTTATTTATATAACAGGAATAATGGAAACTTTATGTAGGATCCGCGATATTTACCGGGCGATATCCGAGTTTGAGGTACAATTTATGCAAGAGTTTGATTTGTCATTGAATGAAGGGATGCTGCTATGTACCCTGCTGAATACGCCAAAGCTCACTTCCAGCGAGATAGCGGAAGCGCTTGGACTGTCGGCTTCCAATGCCTCGAAGATTATCCGTTCGGTAGAGGAGAAGAAGCTGATTACCCGTCTGGTGGGAAAAGCGGATAAACGCCAGATGCACTTTGCCCTGACGCCCGAAGGGAAGAACCGTATTACGGTTATAAAAAACAGTACTCCCGAAATCCCGGCTCTATTGCGGGAGATTGTATGACAGGGAAGGAGGGGCCGTTTATTCGTGATGATACGGCCCGCCGTTCAGTATTGTCATGGCCCGGTATAACTGTTCCACAAAGATGAGCCTGATCATCTGGTGGGAAAAGGTCATGCGTGAAAGGGATAGTTTCTCGTGTGCCGCTTCATAGACTTTGGGGGAGAAACCATACGGTCCGCCGATAATAAAAACAAGCCGTTTGTTTACGGTGTTCATCTTGCGCTTCATATAGTCTGCGAACTCTATGGAGCGCATTTCTTTTCCACCCTCGTCCAGCAACACCACCACATCGCCCGGCTGAAGGGCTTTTAATATCAGTTCGCCTTCTTTCTCCTTTTGTACTTCGAAGGAAAGGCTTTTGGTATTCTTCAATTCGGGAATAACCTCCATTTCAAACGAAAGATACCGACGCGTGCGCTGTATATAATCATTGATGGCTGTGATGAAGTGCTGTTCTACGGTTCGTCCTACGACGAGCAAAGTCGTTTTCATGTGAATTACTGATTTTCGTGCAAAAATAATTCTTTCCTGTGAGAATGCCGCCTTTCTCTGTGCATTATTTATTTCATCCCATGAGACGGAATAATCCGTCTCATGGGACAAATAAATTCATCTCGTGAGATGAAATAATCCGTCTTGCGGGACGGATAAATTCATTCCGCAGGACGGATTATCCCTTCCATGATGGCTGTGTTTATGGAAGGTTAATAAAATAAAACCGGCCTTTTTTCTTGTTATTTATAAGATTTGCTTACCTTTGCCTATCATTAATACTTGTGAAAATGAATAAACGAGTAGTAATATTATGGGTCTGTTTCTTTGTCTGGGCGGTCTCGCTTATGGCACAAGACGTGCCGGGAGGAGTGGTCGCCGCCTTTAAAAAAGGAAATTCTCAGGAACTGAACGGGTATTTGAGTGACAAGGTTGAGCTGATTCTTGAGGATCGCTCCATCAATGTAGACCGCCGGACAGCAGAGGGGAAGATGGCAGCGTTCTTTTCCGGCAATCAGGTTAGTGGATTCACAGTGAATCATCAGGGCAAACGTGACGAGTCGGGGTTCATTGTCGGCACGCTGACAACTGCGAACGGAAACTTTCGGGTGAATTGTTTCTTTAGAAAAGTGGCAAATAAATATGTAATACACCAAATAAGAATAGATAAAACAAATGAATAAGGAAGAAGAATTGATTGACAGGTTGATTGACCTGGCTTTTGCCGAGGATATAGGCGACGGTGATCATACCACCCTTTCATGTATCCCTGCTACGGCAATGGGCAAATCCAAGTTATTGATTAAAGAAGCCGGTATCCTTGCCGGTATCGAGGTGGCCAAAGAAGTGTTCCGCCGCTTCGACCCTGCGATGAAAGTGGAAGTGTTCATCAATGACGGTGCTGAAGTGAAACCCGGTGACGTGGCTATGGTGGTAGAAGGCAAGGTGCAGTCTTTATTGCAGACCGAACGCCTGATGCTGAACATTATGCAACGTATGAGCGGCATTGCCACCATGACACATAAATATGCCGAGAAGTTGAAAGGTACAAACACGCGTGTGCTTGATACCCGCAAGACAACTCCCGGCATGCGTATTCTGGAAAAAATGGCTGTAAAGATTGGGGGCGGCGTTAATCACCGGATCGGCTTGTTCGACATGATTTTGTTGAAAGACAACCATGTGGATTTCGCCGGAGGCATTGATAAGGCCATTACCCGCGCCAAAGAATATTGCAAGGAGAAAGGCAAGGATCTCAAGATAGAGATTGAGGTACGCAACCTCGACGAATTGCAGCAGGTGCTTGACTTGGGCGGGGTGGACCGTATCATGTTCGATAACTTCACGCCCGAATTGACAAGGAAAGCCGTTGAAATGGTAGCAGGCCGTTATGAAACGGAGTCTTCCGGCGGCATCACTTTCGACACCTTGCGCGACTATGCCGAATGTGGGGTGGACTTTATTTCGGTAGGTGCTTTGACGCATTCCGTAAAGGGATTGGATATGAGCTTCAAAGCCTGCTGATAAAGGCGAATATAATACAGGGGAAAGCCTCTCATAGGGAATACTGCCCGTTGTTGCAGGTCTATGAGAGGCTTTCCTTATTCTTTTTAACTTCTTTTTGGAGATTCTGTTGCAGCATTCTGCCGAGTGCTGCGTCTAACTAACAAACGACGCAAAGAGGCGTCCGTAAAACGAGCACTGACATTGGAAAATGAGATAGAACTGATAGAGGGCTGCCGGGCAGGAAAGGATTCCGCCCGAAAGGAACTTTACACTCTCTATTCCAGGCAGATGTTGGCGGTGTGTTACCGTTATACGGGCGATATGGATGCAGCGCACGATGTTTTGCATGACGGCTTTATCAAAATCTTCACCCGCTTTACGTTTCGTGGCGAATGTGCTTTGAGTACATGGGTGACAAGAGTGATGGTGACGCAAGCCATTGATTACCTGCGGAAGCAGCACCGTTTCGGGCAACTGGTGGTAAACGAGGAGCAGCTTCCCGATGTGCCGGATGAAGCAAATGTTACTGAAAACGGAAGCCGGCTTACCGAAGAACAGTTGATGGCGTTTGTAGCGGAGCTTCCGGATGGATGCCGCACAGTGTTCAACTTGTATGTGTTTGAGGAGAAGTCTCATAAAGAGATTGCAGAACTGCTCCACATCAAAGAACATTCATCTACCTCGCAGTTGCATCGTGCCAAATGTATGTTAGCAAAAAGAATTAAAGAATATACAGAACATGAGAGAAAATGATGAAATAACAGGGTTGTTCCGTAGCCGTCTGGCAGGTGCGGAAATGACGGTGCGCGAGGGCTTCTGGGAGAAATTGCAGGAAGATGTGGCGTCTCCTGCTGCAAGCCGGAAGAAGGCGGCATTTCTTTCTCCGAAATATTATCGGATAGCGGCTGCCGCATCTGTTATATTTGTGTTGGGAGGCGTTTCGGCAGCTTTTTGGTTTTTCTCTCCGAAAGAAGAAATAAAGGATGCTTTCACACAAGTAGCGGCTTTGACACCGGAAGGCAGTTTGAACGGTGATGTGGCGCAGGAATCTTTCCCTTCTATACATCAGGCCGCTCCTGCTGGACTGAAACCGGGTGCACAACAGCCGGCAAGCGGAACTCCCGTAGGCATGACTGCCCAGTCGGAGGAGGAGAGCGGCTCTGTCTCCGTACGGCTTTCTATTACTATCAGACAGCGTGTGCAAACCGGTGGCGATTATTTCAACAATAATGCCGCTTTGCAGGACGGTAATCCTTATCAGGAAGCCGACAGGCAGGTTGATTCGGCTGCTGACGCCTTTTCCACTGCTTCTGCGGGAGAAGAGCAGGATGCTTCTTCTTTAAGGAAGCAACAGTCGCGTAAATGGGCGTTGAAAGCTGCTCTTGGAACGTCTCTGCCTAAGAGGAATCACAATATGCCGTTGACAGCAGGAGTGACGGTGGAACGTAGTCTGAACAACTGGCTTGCTTTAGAAACGGGTATTCAGTATAATCGTTTGCATGCCGACCGTACGCTGCACACTTTAGGAATTCCCGTAAAATTGAATATGACACTGGCAAGTACTCCGAGGGTTGATTTGTATGCTGTTGTGGGAGGGGCTGCCGAGAAATGCATTGCCGGGGCTCCGGATAATGGCTTTAAGGCGGAACCTGTCCAACTGTCAGTTGCGGCGGGAGTAGGGGTGCGCTATAAATTGAGCGACCGTTTCGCTTTATTCGCCGAGCCTTTGGTTTCCCATCATTTTGATACGGAGTCTGAGACTAAAACCTTGAGAACCGAACGTGCCACGAATTTGAACCTCTTGTGTGGAGTGCGTATGACTTATTAACCTTAAAGACTGTACAATAAAATGAATACTTTCTGTAGAATATATAAATATGGCTGTGTGGTGCTTGTAATGACCGCTTGTCTTGTTCTTGTGTCTTGTGGTGAGGCATCATTGGATTATAACCATCCGGATGTGGAATTGTTTGTGAAACAGTTGCGGACGGGAAAATATTCGACCCAAAGCCCTGAGGGGCTTAGTAACATTCCCAAGTTTGCCAAAGAGGATATTGAAGAACTGCTGAAGTATGCCGAAGACTTGACGGTGATACCTTCTTTTCCGTTGGCACCTGTGTCCTATTCGGCAGGTGGAAAATTGCGCTTGGGTGAATGTATTTTGTGGACGGTAGAGACTATCCGCTTGGGACATAATGCGTCAATGGGATGCAAAATGGTACACGTTGATGCCGAGAATTATGAAGGCATTTATTTTTTGACGGATGAAGAAGTGCTTGATGCGGCTGCCCGTTATCGTCGCTGGTGGGAAGGACGTAAATATCCGCGTACCATGTGGACGGTTGATCCATGCTATGACGAACCACTCTGTGGAAGCGGCTATATGTGGTGGTGAGTTTTCCCGTATGAGGGTGAGGTATGAAGTATAAGGTATAAAGTATAAAGAATTAATCGGGTGAAATATTTTATTCTCTTTTTAGGGTTGCTTTTTGTGGTAGCCTTTCCCCTTTACGCTCAAGAGTGGACACCGCAAGATTCTTTGCATCTGCGCCGGTTTCTCAGTGGTGAAGGAGAAGTCAGGCTGAATCCGGACGTGTTGAAGGAGATAGGCATTGATTCCCCTTTAGGTTCTCCGAAAGAGGATATGAATAAATCGTGGTTGGAGTTTGATTCTTCTTTACCTGTAATGCCTCAGATGCCGGAGAAAAAAGTAGTGCTTACTTTGCGCCCCTATACTGCAAATACCAAATATAACTGGGATCCGGTTTATCAGAAAAAGATTACAGTGAATAAAAACACATGGAGGAGTAGTCCGTTTTACGAATTGACCAAACTGAAAATTTACACCAACTGGGCTAAGCGTCCGTTGGATGCCGGACCGCGTGAAAGCGTCGAACAAATAGAAGCTACCGGACTGCGCTACATGGTGACTGAGCGTGCCAACAACATGGCGGTGGGCGGCTGGAGAGGAGTTGGAGGCGGCGGTATTTCGGGTGATTTTATGGCTCCCTTCACTAAGGATTTCTGGAATATAAAAGGGCGTAAGCGTCGGGCGCGTACGTTGGAAGTATTAAAAACTTATGGTGATTCCATTAGTGTCCGTCGTAATGATGCAATTATCAAATAAAATATCCTGTCTTTAATTTCTTAAATATTGAACTTTATCTCTCTTCCCCTTGTTCATAAAGATAAACCTTTAAAGGATAAACAATGGATAGAATAACTTCTCTGTTTGGGATAAAATACCCCATCATTCAAGGTGGTATGGTGTGGTGTAGTGGCTGGCGGTTGGCGTCGGCAGTGAGTAATGCCGGAGGCTTAGGCTTATTGGGTGCAGGTTCCATGCATCCTGACACGTTGCGGGAGCATATACAAAAGTGTCGTGCGGCTACGCATCATTCATTTGGGGTGAATATCCCTTTGATGTATCCCCAGATAGAAGAAGTTATGCAGATTGTGGCAGAGGAAGGCGTCCGCATTGTGTTTACGTCTGCCGGTAATCCTAAGTCGTGGACCGGATGGTTAAAGGAGCATGGCATCACAGTGGTGCATGTTGTTTCATCATCGCGTTTTGCCATGAAAGCTGAGGCTGCCGGTGTGGATGCCATTGTGGCCGAAGGTTTTGAAGCCGGCGGACACAACGGGCGTGAAGAAACAACTACGCTTTGTTTGATTCCCTCCGTACGTGCGGCCACTACACTGCCTTTGATTGCGGCAGGTGGCATTACTTCCGGTGAGGCGATTCTTGCGATGCGTGCATTGGGGGCTGAAGGGGTGCAGTTGGGTACACGATTTGCTTTGACTGAGGAAAGTTCTGCCAGTAGGGTGTTTAAAGAGTATTGTTTGCATCTGAAGGAGGGTGATACCCGCTTATTATTAAAAAAATTATCTCCGGTACGTTTGGCGCGTGGCAATTTTCAGCGTGCGGTGGAGGCGGCTGAAGCTGTTGGAGCTACGGAAGAGGAATTGCGTATTCTTTTGTCGAGGGGACGTGCCAAACGCGGTATCTTTGAGGGAGACCTTGAAGAGGGTGAACTTGAGATAGGGCAGGCGGTTGCATTGCTTCATGAGAAAGGAATACAGACGGTAGGGGAGGTTATGCATGAACTGATAACGGATTATCAGCGTGCGTGTGAAATACTTGCCGCCAATATATATGAACGTTTAGAGATTTAAGTCCGGTGGCAGACTATGACCCGGCAAAATAATTTTGCCTATGATGAGGAGCGGAAGTGATGCATATCAATAAGGTTTTCATCATAGGCAAAAATTATATATAGTCTGCTTAAAAGTTACTCATGTCATAGTCTGTTAATTATACAAATCTATTCAATTCTTCCACAAGCCTATAAACAGTAGTGGAAGACTCTTGTTGTGCCGGGTTATTCCCGTCAAATTGTTTCATGATAGTTTTAGCATGATGAATGGCTTGTTTTTGTTTGGAAAATAGAGTATTGAACATTTTAGAACTGACCTCCTCTTTCTTTGTATAAGTAAATCCGAGCAAAGTACTCAACAATTTTTCATATTTGGAACGATGTAAAGCTCCTTGATATAGATTGAAGTGAAGTAAGAACCAGAATTCAAAAGCCTGATTGCTATAAGCCACTTCAAAACCATTTTGGCGCGCTAATAGAATAGCTGAATTAAAGTCTTTTTCAGGAAAATCATCTTTGTCAAAGACCACCCAATTCTGATTGTATGTCTTTCCTTTTAGTCTTTCTTTCTCTTTTATATTGATTGCTTTTTGCACTAATGTTATTGTTCCCATGCCTTGACCGATAGCTTTCACATTGGCAGAAGTCAATCGGAAGGCATTAAAATAGTCCGGTTCCGTATTAACTCCTTCGCAAACAATTAGAAATGTTTGTTTCACTTCACGTACACCGCTGATACGGGTTATCTTTCTTTCGATACGCGGATTTATATCTTTCTTTCTCGTAACCGTCATGGTTTATTTTTCTTGCGTATTAAACAAACGGGTTAAATCTCCGACAATTGGAATGGCACCATACTTTCCGGATAAATAATCTTTTTCAAAAGAAGCGTCATTACGAACCCTATACTCTGCTAATGAATAAAGTTCGGTTGCCCCATAACGGTCTTTTTGTGTGAACCAAATCTGATCTCGCCGGAAGATATTGGCACTTAATAGGTTTGTATCGTGCGTGGTGAAAATTAGTTGGGCATTCTTTGGATTTGTTTCTTTTGAGTTGAACAAGGCAATGATTCTACATGTGAGAAGTGGATGCATTTTGGAGTCAAACTCATCTATAATCAGACGCTTGCCATTATCCAACGCATCAATAATGGGATAGGCTAAAGAAAAATATTTTATTGTACCTTCCGATTCATTTTTCCTGAATGGGAAGGTGATGGCTTTGATTTCATTGCCTTCGTCATCATATTGCGTATGCGTACTGACAATGGTATTATCAATTTTTTCAATATTCTCAATGCCTAAATCGGCATAGCGGGAAAACTCCACAATCCTCTGTTTCATCCTGATGTCATCCAGTTGAAGGGTAGCGGTATTCCATATCTTCTCGTCATTAGAACCTGAAATAATAGTGGTGTCGTTCAGCCATTTCATGATCTCTACTGCTGTCGGATCATTGAATTGTGCTGCGACGGAAAGTAATAATGCATTTGTCCTTACCATTCGTTTACTGACAAGTTCTTTGCCAACAACAAATTTTGTGTGAATATCGAAGCTGTCTTTTTCCCGATAGAATAGTTCCACTTCCTTAGCCCTTTTTTTGTTGGCCTTTTGATAGAGCCATTCCGAATGTACCAATGAATTATCAGCTTTAAATCCATAACGATATTGATTATCTTCATCGCAGAATATGGTTTCAAAATAACTTGGTTCACTTGCAGTAAGCGAGTTTAGCCGGAAACTTTCTATATTGACACGTTCCCCTGCCTGAATATCCTTTGATGAATTTATCACGTACCATTTGAAGAATTCAAATGCTTTAATGAAATTGGATTTGCCGGATGCATTGGCACCGTAAACAACTGCACTTTTCATTAATGATAATCCGGTAGCTCCTACACTAAAGATTATACCTTCGGACGGAATCTGTATTTCTTTCAAAGCCGATGCCACTAATGACAATGTAGATTGTTCTTTGAAAGATAGGAAATTTCCTATTGTGATTTGAATAATCATACTTTAACTGGTTTATTTGAGATTTAGTCACAAAAATAGCTTTTATTTTTTATAAAACAGAATCTTTCAGGCGAATTATATTATTTTATGCCATTTAAATCCGTTCGTTCGTTAAACACATATCCCATTATTTGTCGGAAACAGAGGAGGGTAAGGGGGAGGTTTACGGTTTTGTGCCAAGAAAATACTTGAGATAGGGTAGCAGTTAGTTCGTCCAAAATGCACTAAAAACGGTTGCGTTGCGTTAACTTTATGGCGCGTTCATGGACGTATTTGTTCCATGTAAAGCGTAATTGTAATCATATGTAATTAAAGATTGTATCATGTTCGTTGTTGGCTGGATGTCAGCAATTTAATTATAATGTAATAATCAAAGAACTATGGACAAGAATGGACTTTATGGTTTTATGTTATCCGTCATTACGGATATGGAGTTGCAGGGCCGTTACAGCACTGCGCATGTGTATCATTGTGCCTTGAAGTCTGCAGTGGGTTACGGAGGCACCTCGTTGCGGATTGAAGACCTCAGCCCTGTGTGGCTGCACAACTATCAGGAGCATTTGTTGCGTCAGGCATTGCTTTGGAACACGATTTCCACGTACATGCGCATGCTTCGTGCGGTGTACAACCGGGCTGTGGATTTGGGGCTTGCCCCTTATATCCCCCGTCAGTTCAAGAACGTGTTTACGGGGCGTCATGTCAATCATCGGCGGGCCTTGAAGAAAGAGGAGATCCGCTTGGTGCTGGTGAAAGGCGCGGCTGAAACTGCGGATGAAGTTAGAACTGCGGTTACATCAATGGCTGTGGATCGGACTACGGTTACATCAACGGCTGCGGATGATGATCAGGATCAGGCTGCGGCTGCAACTGAGAGTACCGACGCAGCAGAAGCTACGGAACCCGTTTCCGCTTCCCGCTGCTCCTCCCGCGACCTCAACTGGGCGCGCGCCTGTTTGGAGCTTATGCTCCGTTTTCATGGCATGCCCTTCGTCGACCTTGCCAACCTTCGCAAGGTCGATTTGCAGGACGGCTACCTGACCGTCCGCCGCCATAAGACAGGCGCGCCCCTTCTTATCGCTGTCGATCCGGCCGCCATGAAACTTCTCCGGCTTTATGCGAGCAAGGACCCTTCCTCTCCCTACCTGCTTGACATTCTCGACGGTCGGCTTTTGGGCAAGGCTGCATATCTGGACTACCAGCATGCCCTGCGCCTGCTCAATTTGCGTCTGGGGCAGCTTTCGCGGCTCTGCAGGCTGGGCAATAAGGTTTCTTCCTATACTGCGCGTCACACGTGGGCCACTATTGCCAAGTCACGCGGGATTCCTGTTGCAGTGATCTCGGAAGCATTGGGCCATGCGTCCGTTTCCACTACGGAGGGCTACCTGAAACGTTTTGAGGATGATGAAATCAAAAGAGCGAATAAGGTAATAATAGATTATATCTTCGGGAAGTAGTTCTCCGGTTATGTAAATGCTATCTTTCTGTAATTCAGTACTCTATGCGGACGTTACTTCATAAGTAACGGATTGATATTTCGCTGCAAATATATACGTAATACTTGAAAAACCAAATAAAATCTCCTTTTTTCTCCACTTTTGCTATGTATTTTGTGTGATAAGCCGGAACTCAGCTTTTTTTTCCTTCATTATGGAGCTTTTGGGACATAGCTTTCCTTCACCTTTCCCTGAGTGAAAGATGAGAGAATATCGTGCATATAATGGCATATTATATACACATAAGTTACTGTACCGCCTTGTGCTTTCCTCTTCCCGTCTTTCTTCCCGCGTGTTTACTTCCGTTACTTATGAAGTAATGGAATTTTCCTTAATATAATAACCTACAATGTTGACAGACAAAACGCAAGCTGCCATCGCCGCCCTCCGGGCGGTTGCCTACTGTGTCCCGCATTCCAGCCCGGATGCCTCCCCTTCTGTTTCGGTGCGGATGTTGCGTGATTTGGAAGATTGCGGCCTGATCCGCCTTCTTCCGGGCGGCAATCCCTCTTCTCCGGGTTCCTATGAATTGTGCAGGAGCTTCTCCTCGCTCTCTCTCTACGACCTGCTGCTTGCTATCGGCGAGGGTGTCTTTCCGGTTTCCCCGGACGCTTCGGAGGAGCATATCCACCGGCGTTTCGGCTACGTTTCGGGCGCTTCGAGGCTCGGTGTCATTAACCATATGCTCCGCACGCTGCTTGACGGTGTCAGCCTGTCGTCCCTTTGACAGATAACCCCAACCCCCGCATTTATGAAGTATAAGAGAACCCTTCAGTTGTTTGCCATTTTCCTTGCATGCGAGTTGTATGCAATGCTGTTCGCCACCCTGGTTTACTCCTGCGGCAGGGACGGTGAGCGTGGCTCCGGTGCTGTCACTGCGTGTTCGTCTGCCCCGTCCGTCGGGGCTTTGAATGTGAATCTTTTAAACAATCAAACCATATGGGAATAAAAGCTCTGCTGCTACTGCCTGCGATCCTTGCCTTTCCGGGCTATCTTCATGGCGTGGCGGCCTTGCCCGGCACTCTGCCGGGCCCCGATACGCTGTATCGTGATTCTACCTACCTCCGCGTGATCAACGAGGGCTCCACACGCCTGAACTGCTACCTGTCCTATCCTCAGGGCGGCTGGCGTGTGGAGAGTACCTACGGCAACAACTCCTCCGAACTTGCCCGCCTTGCCCGCTTCATCCGTACCTCACTTTCCGACAGTCTGATTTATGTGCGTGAGATCACCCTGACGGGCTACTGCTCCATAGAGGGCAGCTACGCCCACAACGAACGTCTTGCCCGCCGTCGCGCCAACGGTTTCAGGAACTACCTTGATTCGGTATTCGGCCTTTCGAGGCGCTACCCTGTGAGGACATCCTACGTTGGCGAGGACTGGGAGAGGCTCCGTTCCCTTGCCGATTCCTGCGCATCGCTTCCCAGCCGCCGGGAAGTGCTGGAAATCATCGACAATACCGGTATCTTCGACGGTCGTGAAAGGAAGCTGATGGCTTTGCATGGCGGAGTTCCCTACAACTTCATGCTTTCCGAGCTCTTCCCCTTGCTCCGCCGGGTTGAGATACTGGTGGAATACGACCTCCACCGCATCATCGAGGAGCGCTACCGGCGCAAACTTAGCGCTTCCGAGTTGCAGGAGATCCTTGCGCATGAGCGTGCAGTGGCCGCCGCCGAGCAGGAACGCCTTGCCGAACTCCGCCGCCTGGCAGCCGAAAGTCGGCAACGCGCCGAGCAGCTGCGTCTGGCGGAAGAACATGCCGAACAACTCCGCCTGGCGGAGCAGCGCGCCGCCGAAGCCGAACAGGAACGCCTGCGTGCCGAGCAGCTGCGTCTGGCGGAAGAACGCGCCGAACAACTCCGTCGGGCGGAGCAGCGGCGCAACCTTGCCGTTCCCCTGTTCTCCATCAAGACCAACCTTTACGCCCTTTCGGGCATGACCCCCGGTTTCTCCCATACCTCTTTCACTCCCAACCTTTCCGCCGAGTTCTTCTTTGCCGGGCGCTGGTCTGCCGTTGCTTCCGCCGCGTATGCCGACTGGTCCTACGGCAACGGGTCCTATTGGGGCATATCCGCTTACCGCCTTGAGCCGCGTTTCTGGCTGCGTTCGGGCGGCGTCTACCACCTTTTCTACGTGGGCGTCTACGGCCAGTCCGGCGATTTCGACAACCGCAGCACCTCCGACAGCCGCCTTTCCGCCGGTACGGGCAACTGTACGGGCACCTATCTTGAAGGCGGCGTTTCCGCCGGCTGCCACTTCCGCCTGAGTGGCCGCTGGGGCATTGATCTGGGGCTTCGCGGCGGCTTCCGCAGTTCGGATGTCAACACATACGACGTGGAGCTTCCCTATCATTATTTCAACCGTAACTTCCGCAAGAACCGTTTCGGCCTGACGGGTGTGGACATCAGCATCGGCTACCGTTTCGGGCGCAGTGCGAAAGGAGGTGGAAAATGAGAATGTCATGTCTTGTCCTGCTGCTTGTTTCTGCGGCCGCCTTTGCGGGCTGCACCGAAAGGGAGCTGGACCATCGCGCTGCCAGCGGCCGGGTGGAGATAGCCCCCGTCTGGGCCGGGCTGAACCGTCCCTCCGCTGCCGGCTACCGCTTCTATGGTGCGGACAACAAGCCGGCTCCGGTGGAAGGCGCCGTTGCGGAGGCATCCGTCGATTCCTTCTCGGTTGTCCTTCCTGAGGGCCGTTACAGTTGCCTTGCCTACAACACCGATGCTCAAGGCGTCACCTTTACGGGGCTGGACAACAGGCTTCTTGCGGAAGTCCGCCTCTCCTCCGAGGCGCAGCCGGGCAACGTGTACAGTTGGAGCGTGGAGGAGGTGGAGGTCACCTCACGCGGTGATGTCCGCTACACGCCCGTTCCCCTCCGCCTTGTGAAACAGGTTGTCCTCCGTTTCCGGGTGACGGGTGTGGAGGGCGCAACGGTGCTGAACGGCACGCTGAACGGCGTCTATCCCTCGCTCTTCCTGCTTTCGGGCGATCCTCCGGAGCAGAGCATCAGGACGGCTCCCGAAACAGTGGCGCAATATACCGCCACGCTGGTGCAGACCCGGAATACGGGTTCTCCTTCCTACACTGCTTCCGCCGATATCCGCCTGCTCGGCCTTCTCAATCCCCAAAAGGAGGAGGGGAACGGAAATGAAACGGCCTACGACTCCCGCCTGAATCTTGCTGTGCATAACTCCTCCGGTGAGGTGTACAGCACGACGGTGAACATGAACAAGCCTGTCTCCGAAATCATCGATTCCTACGGAGGTGAAATCCCTATCGACAAGACGATAGAGATAGATGTAAGCGTGAACCTGCTCGATATGAACCTTACGGCTGTTGTGCAGGGTTGGAAGGAAGGAAACAGAGAGATAATAATCATAAAATAATTAGATGGTAATCCTTTCATATTCTTTTGTCAATCAGGATGTTATGAGTTTATTTCAGTTTACCCTCAATAAACCTGTAATTTATTCCTAATAAACTGGCAGTTTAATCCTAATAAACTTGTGGTTTATTACTAATAAACCGACGGTTTATTCCGGATAAATGGACAGAATGAATCATAGAAATATTTTTAGTAGCATTTATTTAATATTAATTTAGAAAAAGAAGTAAGTTTAGTATGAAGAAAATTATGTTTATGCTTGTTGCCGTAGCAGCTATGGCAAGCAGTTGTACACAGAGTGATGTAATCGGGTTGTCTTCGGATGATAATGTTGAAATACGTGTCAGTGCGGGTATCACCTCTGCTGTGTCTCCGTCTACGAGGGCGGTAGTGGAAGGGATGATTAATTCTAATTTCGCTGAGGATTTGGAGGTGTCGTTTGCGCGTGCCGATGAGGGAGATGCTGGCTATAAGGACTACGAGGCTACTGCTTTGGAAGGTATCGTAGCGCATGCCGGTAAAACGCTGTCGTTTGCTCCTGCCGAATATTATTTGGCAAACGGAAAGAAAACCAAGCTGATAGGCTGGTATCCAAGAGATACCAAAGTTAGTTATACGCAAGCTTCAAGGGAAGTGAATTTTGGTGACATTGACGGCAAGACGGATATGATGGCTACTGTTCTGTACGAGGGAAGTAAAGGTACAAAGATACCGTCTATTGCTTTCAATCACTTGCTTACCCAGTTCAGCATAAAGGTTTATGCTACTGATGCTGCTACACAAGCATTATGGGGAAGAGTGACCGCTATCACGATAACCGGGAAAAAACAGACTTGTACGATTACATTGCCTGAGAAGACAGCGTCAGCCGGTGTGGCAGTCACTCCGACTTTTACAGGTGCTGCTGATTTGGATTTGGTCAAGGCTGATCCGACTACCCCTAAAACTCCTATTAGCTATCCGTTGACTTTGGGCGTAGGTACAACGGCTGCTAACGCTGCTATGGCAGGCTATGCCATGTTTGCCCCACAAGCTAACGGCACAAGCGCGGTAGAACTACAAATTAATACGGAGACGGGTGGACTTCAAAAACCGACAGTAGCCATTCCTACCGGAGGTTTTCTGCCGGGAAACGCGTATGAAATCACTTTAAAGTTCTCGTCTTCGGCTATCACTCCTACCGTATCCGTTGTAGACTGGGTACCGGTCACTAATACTCCTGAAGTTGAAATTTAATGTTTATACGCCATTGATTTTATGAACTATTCAGGGATGATAAAATACTTGCCGGCAGTCTTGTTGTTTTGTTCGTGTACGGAAAGCGGTCTTTTGTTGAGGGAGCGTGAACGTTTTGCAGTGCATTTCTCTGCATCGGGCATCGGCATGGAGGTCACCACGCGTGCTTCTTCGCCTTTGTCGGACAACACAACGTTGCGTATCCTCGCTTTCCGGCGTGTAGGACAATCTCCCGATTTGCAGGCGGATGAATACATGGGCGAAGGCACATACAGAGCCTCTTTGGGCAATGGCAGCCTGACGCCTGTGCATTCTTTGCTGCTGCGTGCCGGTTCCTATGATTTCTATGCCCTTACCCCGGAAACGGCTACTGCTTCCGGGGGCGGTGGCAGCGGTATTCCCGGCGGTGGTGGCGGCACCACTGCACCGCCGTACACCGTATCTGTGGGGCATGGCATGGACTATGCCACTTCGCTGACCGCGGGTAGAGCGGTGGATGAATCCAACCCTTCCGTCCCGCTCAACGACTTGGTTCGCCGTTGCACAAGGCTGGTGTTCGAGCTGTCGCCCAAAGCGGGCAATATAAAGAAGGTGCGTGTTGCGTCCGCCGGGCTCACCAATATGACTGCCGCCCCCGTTGCAGCGCCCCTGAATGCAGAACTTCCCCTTGCGGGAGTGGCGCAGAGCGACGGCCTCACCATAGCAGGCGGCAGCTTCTCTCCGCCGGACAAGGACCTGAACACTTCCGCTGCTGCGGTGGTGCTGCCCCGCATGGCAGGTAAGTTCGATTTCGAGCTGGATGTGTCGTTCAATGACATGGCTGACGCAAAGTTTACGGCTGCCATGCCGGAGACGCTCGTATTTGCTCCCGGCACACAATATACGTTCACCCTGAAGATGAAAGGCAGCTCCATGCAACTGACGCTGACGGTGGTGCCTTGGGGTGAGAGCGTAATGGGCGGTCAGGGCGATATAGGCGCTTCAGCTCCGATTACGGTGACTGTGGGGGCTTGGGAGAATGTGACTGTGCCGGGCGAAACAGGCGGTGGCAACCCCACTGTCAGTACGGGACAGTGGATTCTCAATCCCGATTTGGATGTCCTGTTCGGCAACTATGGCCTGAGTACGATAAACGGTCTGCCCTGGGCTTCTTCGCAGACTCTACCGGGCGAAACGGGCGGCGGGAGCACGAATGTGAACTCCGGCAGTTGGGCGGGAACAAAGGATGTACCTGCTACCACCGGTGATGGAAAACTACCGGGGAGTGATGATCCGGATTCAGTGTAAAAACATGCAGTATATAAACATGTAGTATATAAACATGTAGTATATAAACATGCAATATATAAACATGCAATATATAAACATGCAATATAAAAACATGTATACATAGGACAACATGTAAGTATATAATATGTAAGCATAGGACATATCAACAACATATAACCTATGTGCAACATGTAAAATGGAAAAAATGAAATAATAATTATGAAGATAACAAGTATTTTCGGGTTATGTATAGCGGCTTCTCTTTGCTTTCTTTCCTGTACGGATGGAGACGAGATTCAGCAGAACATAACTCCCAATGTCGATACTATGCCGGTGAAACTTGCGCTTGGCATGGCTCCCATGCATGACACCGGAGGTGTCACTCGTGCACGCGGCGACAACTCGCTGGACTTGGTGCTGGGCGAGGAAGCGGATAAAGCTCCGGATTATGCCGGGGCACATTCCGCAACAGATGCCGGGACGCAGATGAATTCCGCAACAGATGCCGGAGCACATCCCCAAACACGCGCAAGCCTGACCGACGCCCAAGAGGATGCAGTAAGCGAAATCTGCGTCTTTCAGTTTGAAAACGCCACTAATACACTGAAATACAGCGGACATATATCCTTAGGAGCGGGAACACTTACAACCGACATCTCTTTGGCTACGGGAATGGGCGCGTGCACCGTATATGTGCTGGCAAACGTGGGCGACCTGACTTCGAGAGTGGCATACGGAAGCTCACTGGCCGACTTCAAGAAGCTGGCAGCCGAAGTGACTTCGGGCAAAGGAACAGGTGACAACCTGCCTATGTGCGGCAGCAACGACAACTTCGATTCGAATACGGCCAACACACTTGCAGTCTCACTGACCCGTTCGGTTGCCAAAGTCAGCCTGAACCTGACTCTTCCGAATGGACCTGATGTATTTACAGTGAGGGCCATCAAGCTGATGAATGTAGCAAAGAAACTCTATTATGTAGAATCGACTGCTCCGACTACTTCGGCAGAGCTTACCGACTACACGAGCGATAACTCCAACGCAATTACTTGGTACATCCCTGAAAACAAGGCGGGAACCACCTCCCTGTCCGATTGGAAAGACCGCTACGAGGGCAATGCACCCGCTACGGCTACGTATATCCTGATAGAAGGGAGTTATACCCCTCAGAATGGTACGGCCCGCGATGTAGCCTATGCCATTTATCTGGGAGATAACGACCCTGCCGATTTCAATGTGACACGCAATACGAAATATACAGTGAATGCCAGCATTAGAGGCACTAACTTGGACGACGGTCGTGTGCTGGTGGGCAAGGATTTGAGTGCTGCCGGAACGCGGACAGCCAATTGCTATGTGGTGAAAACCACCGATGCCAATAAATGGTATCGCTTCAAGGCCACAGTCCGCGGCAATGGTGCGCAGACTGCGGAGGATATCTCTTATACAGGAGCCGTAATTCCTGCGGGTGATAAGATTTCTCCCGTCAAGGCAGGCCTTGTGTGGGAAACCCGCGATAACAATGGGACTGTTCACACACTGGACTACGTGGGCTATTCCCGCAACGGCTATATCGTGTTCAAGCTGGGCAGTGCTCCTGAGGGCAATGCAGTGGTTGCCGCCAAAGACGGCGCTTCCAAAATCCTTTGGAGCTGGCATATCTGGGCAACGGCAGCGTTTGACGGAGATAACATCAAGGTACAGAAATACGAGACGCGCCCTCGTAACAATATTACCGGTTATGAAAACATAACTAAACGGGCTTTCAATATGATGGACCGTAATTTGGGTGCTGCGAGCGCAATGCCGGCTTCTAAAACGGAAGCAGAGGTTATAAAGACGTATGGCTTGCTTTATCAGTTTGGTCGTAAAGACCCGTTTCCCGGACCGGGTGAGATGAAAAAGACGGACAATGCAGAGCTTATTCCCTCTTATGATGCAAATGGGCAGTTGGTTACGAAAGCTAACTACTCTCAATTCTTAATATGGAGTCAAGTGCCAAGCGAAAAGAAAACTGACAGAGCAGCTATTATAGCACAACTTGCCTATGTAGTAGAGCATCCGTCAATTTTTGTGATGAGTACCAATGATAGGGCTACCCAGCATGGAGGTGACGGAAATACTCCTTCTTTTAATTGGCTTTGGGCAGCACATTGGAACTCGCTTCCTTGGAAAGTATCCAATAAGTTGTGGGGTAGTGGTTTGATTACTGAATCAGGTACTAGCAATGCATTTGGAACGAAACCTGTAACGAAAACCATTTATGACCCTTGTCCTTATGGTTATCACATGCCTGAACAGGATGTATGGACAAACTTTTCGACTATTACAACTGAATATAATACGACCACTGCGGCTGAGTTTAATGTAGTTACTGCTGATAAACAGATCATTGCTGGTAATACGGACGGTTTCGCAAACTCACAGTTTCCGGCGTTTGGGCGTCGTTTCTTAACTGCCGGAAATTCGGAAAATAGTGATGGAAGCAATGTGGCGTTCTATCCGGCAGTCGGTGCTCGTTTCAATACTACAACAATTGCAGATCTTGGACTAGGAATTTATTATTGGTCGGCTTCGCCCTATGATAATACCGGCAGGGTAGTAACGTCGTCGAGTGGTAATAGCACAAATATTAGTACGACGGGGAGTTGTCTGCTTGGAACTAATGATCTGGTATCTCCGGTAACATCCGGCTTAGGTCGTATGTGTGCTACTCCTGTGCGCTGTGTCCGCGGCAACTGACAGTAGCCACATTGTTACGAAGTTGTTGCACTGCAAAGTTGTGCAGCAACCTTGTATCAAGAAATAATGTTATTCTATGTTTTTAGTTTATTCTCAGGGTATTGTTATTGATTGCCCTTAAGGAATACCGGGGAGTTTAGAGGGCCGGGTTTTTCCTCGCCCTCGATTCGTTCTTTGGTTTTGGGCCGGATGAGGATGTGAATCACTGTCTGTGCTTATTTGTTTGTTTGAAAGTTCCCCCTTTCCAAGCGTGGAAAGGGGGAACTTGTGTGTAGTTATGGTGTGCCAAGTCTCTTCTTTATTCTTTAGAGACGGGTTTACCCGCAACTTGCGTATTGGGCTGTTCTTCCCAGTGGAACGGCTCGAAGGTTGTGTTCGGGTCAATCCAACTTGGCTTCTTGGCAGCGTAGATAATGAACGGGGCAATCACCACAACAAGCGCACCGATAATCAGTACGGAGAACCATACGGCATTGCTACCGGTGGAAATCTGGCTTGGAGGGATGAAGCTCAGCACAAATGCAAGCAATGAACCACAGAATCCCAAACCACCGATGAACCACATCAGGCCGTTGCCGCCTTTGCCGATGCGGAACGGGCGGTTCAGCTTCTTCATCTTGTAGCGCAAGGCAATGGCTCCGGAGAACATCAGCATGTACATGATGAGATAAAGAATAACCGTCAGCTGTGACAAAATCTGATAGAAACTCTGCACCGAAGGCATAACCACGAACAAGAGGCTCAATACGGTTACGGCTATACCTTGAACATAAAGTATGTTCTTTTGCACTCCCAGCTTGTTTGTCTTCTGGAAGAACGGAGGCAGATAACCCGCCTTGCCCACTGCAAAGATACCTTTGGACGGACCGGCAACCCATGTCAATACACCTGCCAGCACACCGAAAGCCAACGCAACGGCTATGATAGGTGACAGCCAGGAAGCATGGATATAATGGAAATAATTGTCGAAACCCACCAGTAGGCTCTGCGTCAGGCTGATGTCTTTTGCAGGAATAATGACACCGAGGGAAAAAGTGCCCAGTACAAAGATTATGACTGTGATCAACGCACCGATGAATACCGCTTTCGGATAGTTCTTGGAGGGATTGTTTACATCCTTCACATGGATACCGCCCATTTCCATTCCGGCATAGAAGAGGAAGATACTTGCGGCAAGCACCACATTGTCAAAATTCGTCAGGTCAGGGAAGAAACTGCTGTGGAAGTCCATGTTGGAGTGGCCGCCCGTAGCGAGATAGACAATGCCCAAAATAATCAGCAGGGCCGCCGGGATGATAGTACCGACCATGCCACCCACCTTTGCCACTTTTCCTACCCAGCCCATGCCTTTCATTGAAATGAAAGTTGCCAGCCAGTAGATTACGAGCACCACTGCCAGCGTGTAGTACTTGTTGTTTGCCAACGACATGTCGTGCACATCGTTCATACCGATGAAAGCAATGGATACGGCACCGAATGTCAACACAGTGGGATACCAGATTGTGCTTTCAATCCACTGCACCCAGATAGCGAGGAAGCCGAGTTTCTTTCCGTAGGCTTCACCCACCCAGCGGAACACACCGCCTTGCTTGTCCTGAAACATGGCAGCCAGCTCAGCGGCGACAAGTGACGTCGGGATGAGAAAGACTATGGCTGCAAATAAGTAGTAGAAAGCCGAACTCATTCCGTATACGGCTTCGGCGGGCAGTCCGCGAAGGGATACTACTGCCGTCACATTCATGATTGCCAGGGTAAATACGCCCAGCTTTACTGTTTGTTTAATATTTGCCATAAATTAAGGTTTTAGGTGAAAAAATCATTCTTTTTGTAATAGTCCTGTTTTTCCTTATTACGCCTCTCTACCAGACTTGTTACATATACTGTGAAAATGGGAAACATCATCATCCCTAATGCCGCCAACAGAACGGACAACACCCGCCCGGTGGCAGTGACCGCTATGATATTGGAACCCACCGTTGTCACATCCATGAACGCCCACCACAAAGCATCGCCATAACCTGTTACCAAAGGATTGGTTCCATGCTCCATGACATAAAAGGCAAGACTTGAAAAGTAGACGGTAGCCAATAGCATTGTCAGATAGGACACGAACAAGCCCGATGCACGATTGTACGTCAGCCAGCCCACCACGATAGCCATTGCATATCCGCCCCGCACCAGCGGGATGAAACGCAGCATATAAGTAATCTCGGGTGAAAATGTCCAACCCATGTAGGCAATGATATTCTGATAGGGAATGGCCACCAAAAGGAAGATGAAATGTGTGGCGACATAGCGCTTCCAGTTGGTTGCCAAAATCCATTCCAATACAAAATCAGCCAGAAACAATGCGCAAATCCATAACTGCACTTCCATGTACACCGATTGCTCGTAGAAAGGGATGCCTTTGAACGTGTCAACGGATATACTGATAACCAAGAACAGCGAAAGCAGCAAGATGATTACATGGAGTATGCCGTATATTCCTTTTTTCCGCACTATGAATTCTGATAGAGCTGTTTTCATATCTATTCCGTAATTGTCACATTGTCACCGTTGAATACACCCAGGCCGAGCCTGTTCATGATGAACCTGATAGACATTTGTGCTTTGACGGAGTTTCCGGCTTCATCCAGAGGAGGAGCGAAAGCGGAAATGCCCATTACACCGGGAAGTACAGCCATTACGCCACCGCCTACACCGCTTTTGGCAGGGATTCCGGCAGTGTACATCCAGTCGCCCGAATGTTCGTAGAAACCTACACTGGAAATCATGGAAGTGATTTTAGGCGCGAGTCCGGCTTCGAATACGTGTTGCCCGGTGACAGGATTAACGCCATTGTTGGCGATTGTTCCGGCTGCAATGCTCAGTTGCCCGGCTGTGACGCCCAACGAACATTGGCGGGTATAAAGGTCGAGCGCCAATTCCGGATCATCGTAGATACGGTCGTAGTTTTTCAATAGCCATGCAATGGAACGGTTATTGAAATTCGTAGCTGTCTCCGATTGGTACAGCTCGTCGATGAGCTGTGGAGCAGAGCCGCACAACTCGGTGATGTTCTGTACGATGACATTCCATTTCTTGTCGGAATCACCCGTCGGCTGCACCATGGAACAAGCGGATATAGCGCCCGCATTGACCAATGGAGTGGAGGGGTGGTCGTTCTCCAATAAAATGGCAATGATAGAGTTGAACGGCAGGCCCGTTGCATCGGCGCCAATCATGTCCAATACTTTCTGTGCACCGTACTGGCGCAGGATGAGTATGGCCGTATGTACTTTTGATACGGATTCTATGCCGAAGTGGTAATCTGTGTCTCCGATATTGATGGTCTGTCCGTTTGTCAGGCAGATGCTGAGACCGAACAGGCCGGAATCTATGTTGGCAAGATAAGGGATGTAATCCGCATTCTTGCCTCCTGTTTGCTTTTTCACCTCATCATAGACTTCTTGGGCAACTTCCCTGATCTGTGAAATTGATATTTTCTTTTCCATAATCTATATAATAATATGGAATAAGGAATAGGAGATTTGAGTTTCAGTCTCCTAAAGCCTTATTCGATATATTGTTTAATGTATTAAAACAATAGAGCAGTGGAATGATAAGCTGATTCTTGCTTTATCATTTTTTGTGGCGTCTTCCGCCATGATTGAATATTTTGCTTTCTACCGGCAGATTCTTCTCCTGAGCCATGCGGGTAGGGGTGGGGTAGTCCAGCTTTTCCAGTTCGGCAATGGCATTCTTTATGTCGCCCAGCAGCATGTCTGCCATGTCGCGGCTGAATCCCTGACGGACAACGACACGCATCACAATATATTCCTCCAGTTTGGAAGGCAGCGTATATGCCGGAACCATCCAACCATGTTGTGAAAGTTTGTCCTGCAAGTCGTAGAGAGTCCATTTGGCTGTCTTGGCGTATTCCGGTTTCAGATACCAGATGAACAACGGATTCACCACCTCATTAGAGTAATTGACAAACGGAGCCATTTTCCCTATTTCATCATGGATGTACTTGGCTATTGTGAGTGAATTGTATTGTACCTCTTTGTAACCTTGAAAACCTAAACGGATGAATTGATAGTATTGCCCTAAGATTTGTGCGGCAGGACGGGAGAAGTTCAATCCGACTTGGGTAATATTGGCGCCGAGATAGTTTACACTGAAGGACATCTCTTCGGGCAGGTATTCCTTGCCTTTCCAAACCACCCATCCCAGACCCGGATACACCAAGCCGAACTTATGGCCGCTGACACTGATGGAGAGCACCCATTTCAGACGGAAGTCCCATTTCTTTTCCGGATACAGGAACGGAAGGATGAAACCGCCGCTTGCAGCATCCACGTGGATGGGAATGTCGTAACCGGTTTTGGCATTGTAGGCGTCGAGCGCTTTGTCAAGGGCTTCGACATCATCATTCAGCCCTGTCCATGTGACACCCTGTATAGGCACGATGCAGATTGTGTTTTCATCACACATCTTCAGGGCTTCTTCGGGGTCGAGTGTGGTCTTGTCGAGGGTCAAAGGCACTTCGCGCATTTCGATTTGCCACAACTGGGCAAACTTCTCCCATACCACTTGGAAACCGGTTGAAATAACGAAGTTCGGCTTGTCGAACGGCTTGCCTTGCGCCTGACGTTTTTTGCGCCAGCGCAGCCACGCGGCTACACCGCCCAGCATACATGCTTCTGAAGAACCGATGGCGAGTGCGCCTGTCTTCCACGTATCTTTTTCCGGAGAATTCCACAGATTGGCGACGATGTTGATGCACTTGCCGTTCATTACGGCGATGCGGGGATACTCGGTTTCGTCAATGTAGTTGATGTTGATGGCTTCGTTCATTAGCTTGGTTGCATATTCGTCCATATAGGTCGTGACGAACGTAGCCAGATTCAGGCGGGGCTGGGTTTGGGCAAAGGTCTCATCTTTCACCATCTGGTAAGCGATTTCGGGAGTGGTGGGCCCATCGGGAATTTTTTCCACCGGTGAGGGTTGTAACATACGGTTTGAACCGAATACGTCTGTTTTGGCATCTCCCTTTCTGAAATTCAAATCTTCCATATAACTGTAAGTTTTTAAAGGTTTAGGCGGCGGGGACCTTCCCCGTCGAATTGTCCACAACAACGACCCTCGGAAAAGAAAGTTCCGGCGTTTTACATTATTTGGCGTTTATTAAATGGGGGAGAAATGAAAGAGGCCACAGAGTTTCTTATTCTTGCAAGAATGAGAAACTCTGTGGCCTCCGGATGTGAAAACCGTTTTTTTTATACTTTTATCTCATCATATTTCATTCCAAATACATCTGCTACTGCTTTATAGGTCACTTTTCCTTCCACCACATTCAGGCCTAACGCCAATGCCGGATCGTCTTTGCAAGCCTGTTTCCAACCTTTGCAGGCTAAAGCTACGGTATAGGGCAATGTGGCATTGGTCAGCGCCATGGTGGATGTGAACGGGACAGCGCCGGGAATATTGGCTACTGCATAGTGCACAATGCCGTCTACGACATACGTAGGCTCACTGTGAGTAGTGGGGTGTGAGGTTTCAAAACAGCCACCCTGGTCAATGGCTACATCCACAAGTACGGTTCCGGGCTTCATCATTTTCAGCATGTCTCTTGTAATCAGGTGGGGAGCTTTATCGCCGGGAATAAGGACAGAACCTATCACCAGATCTACGGTAGGCAGTTCCATTTTGATGTTATGAAGTGAAGAGTAGAGTGTTTTTACGTTTTTGGGCAATACTTCGCTGAGATAGCGCAAGCGTGGCAGATTCACATCTGTAATCATTACCTCGGCTCCCATTCCGGCAGCCATTTGTGCGGCATTAGTGCCTACGATGCCGCCCCCTAAAATAAGTACGCGTGCAGGACGTACCCCCGGTACGCCACCCATTAGTTTTCCTTTTCCACCCTGCGGTTTCTCCAAAAAACGGGCGCCCACTTGGGTAGCCATGCGCCCTGCCACTTCGCTCATAGGGGTGAGCAATGGCAATGAATGGTCTTCTTTCTCTACGGTTTCGTAGGCGATACATACGGCACCGCTTTCAATCATGGCTTCGGTCAGAACTTTATCGGCCGCAAAGTGGAAATAGGTAAATACCACTTGTCCCTTTTTAATCAGTTTGTACTCCGGTGCAATGGGTTCCTTTACCTTGACAATCATGTCGGCTATGGCATAGACGTCTTCAATGGCAGGCAGGATTTGCGCACCTACGGCGATGTAATCGTCGTCAGAGAACCCACTGTTTATGCCTGCTGTTGCCTGCATATATACCGTATGACCTTTCTTCACCAACTCGGCTACTCCGGCAGGGGTCATTCCTACTCGGTTCTCGTTGTTCTTGATTTCTTTGGGGACTCCGATAATCATAACCTTAAGAGTTTAAGGGGTTAAACATGTCGCAAGATACGAAAATGGAGGGTACGGTGTTATCGTATCCTCCATGTTATAGAGCAGAAACGTAGTTTTCTTGTGTCTTTGCTGTTAATGCGTCTTATAAGTCCATATCGGCTCCGCCTTTAATCGGTTCTCCCGATGTCCAGGAGCTTACGCTGAATGTGCTTTGCGTCAGGTTGAGTGTGCTTTTGTTCAGTTTCAGGGCGAAAGTGTAGGTATGGTTGGTGGTGGCGGTGAGGTCTGTGGGTTCATCGGCAGCGTCTTTTATCGCGAGCTTGTAGGTATATGTGGTGCCGTCGGCAGTGGTGGCGCGGATAAAGTCAGCGTTCTTCACGAAGACCTGTCCCGGCATCACGATGGCACGATAGACAAGGGTAGGGGTGTCTCCTTCTTGTGCGGTGGTGGTATGGCTGTAGGCAGTCAATGTGGTGGTTGCGGCGGTGGCGGCAGCGGCTGTGATGCTTCCGTCGGCAAGGTTCCATGTACCGTTCAGGCAGAAACCGTCGGCGCATAGCAAGTCCACCTTACTGATGGCGGGCAGGGGCTCGTCGATGGCAAATCCGCTGCCCGGGGCGATGGTGACGGTGACCTCGCTCATGCAGTGTTGCATGGGGACGCTGACCGTTTGCAAGGCGGTGGTGGAGAGTTTGCCCCACAGCAGATCGGCAGCTTCATAGTCGGTTGCGGCGGTGGCAGCGTTTTGGTTGGCAAGGATAGTGGCGGGAACTTTAAACCCTGCGTCTACGCTTGCTGTGTAGGGGAAGTAGGCGTAGAGTGTGTGCATATCCGTCGTGTTTTGCCAGTAGAGGATCTGGTCGCCGGTGTAAGTACCGTTCTGCCACTTGGCGTTCAAGGGAGCGATGGCGGCAGTGATGGGCTGTTCGGTGGTGGCGCCTGCGGTGTGTGCCAGGTAGATGCCCAATACATCATCGTTGTCGAATGTGGTGGCGCCGATGGCGATGCGTGTGGCTGCCCCGCTTTGTGCAGTGGCGGGCGTCAGTTGGAGCGTCAGGCTAATGGGGTTGCTGAGAACGGGGTCCACTACCGGGTCATCGCTGTTTTCGCAGGCGGTGGTGATGATTACTGATGTTGCCATAAGGAAGATGGTTGCTCTGTGGAGCAGATGATGGAGAAGAGTCTCCGGACTGTGAACTGTTGTTTTCATTGTTATCATATATTATAAGTTATTATTTTGAGTAAGTTTCTTTGATATATTACTTACTGGGTTGTTATAGCTTGTTGGGTTGTCATTAGTTGCTTATCCGTTATTGTCCGGTTTTTTCGCTGGAGTCATATCTTCCGGTTGAGATAAGACGACTATCTTTAGTTCCTATGAACTTCATGCATTTTTCCAATTGCTTTTGGCGTTCATCATCCAGTGATGCCCCTTCTGCTGCTTTAAAGTAGTTTTCGGGAAAATCAATGAGGTGGAGATTATTTATTTGGGTATCTGTATCTTTACTATACTCGGGCAGGAAGAATGAGCCGTTTTCATCAATACCGGATAGGCATAAGCTGAAACCTTTGCATCCGCTGAAAGCATCGGAAGCAATTTTCTTAGCCGCTGGGAGGTAACACACATACATCCGGCTTTCTGAACCGGCAGTGATTTTACTGCCTATTGTGGTGGCTTTGGGAAAACCCAAAGTACTTGTTTTATTGCAATCCTTAAACAGCCCATCGGTTATTTCATGAACTTGCTCTACATATACCTCTACTATTTCTGTAGCCTGCGCCACACCCGCCAATACCTGCATTATTTCCTGTTCCCGTTCTCCTAACGGACCGGTAAGATAAATAATGTAGAGTTCGGCTTCCGTACCCAACTTTTTCAAAGCGTTTAGCTCATGGATGATTTTTGTGCCGCCGGCATAGGTTCCATCACAATGGAGTAGTTTGATACCATAGCTACCGTCAGTAAATACGCTGTTAATTATTTGCAGCACGCTTCCGGGGCAGAAACCGCCATCGGCAACGGGATTGCCATTGGTATCCATCCCTGCGTGAATATTATTCTTGTAGAGGTGGCTTATTCCGTCTCTATCAGTGAAAAAGTAAGAAAGTGAGCCGCTGCCGTCGCATCGGTTGTCACCGCTTTCATAGTATGCGGTGGGCAAGAGGAGAACCCGATAAAACAGGCCCAAAGCATCGACTTTGTAAGCGGTGATATTTCCGGTAGCAACAAGTTCTCCTCCGATAGTGTAATCGGGTATGAATTTGTCACTGTCCGCTGCACCGTTGCCGTCATCGCTGAGTGTGGCGGTGATGCCCCCGCGCAGGGCGGTTACCTCTCCCGTTGTGGGGTTGAAAAAGGCGGTGCGGGGCACTTGGTAGAGCATAGCCTCATTACACATGGAAGGGTCACAGGCTATTTCCACTTCTGTCAGCGCTTTGCGCATTTTCAGTTCGATGGGAGTGGCGGTGGGCTTCTCCACAATGCAGGCCCGGTATGTGGAACGCAAGCTTCTCCAATATTCACAACTTTGCTCGTCGAAGGTGCCGGGCAAGGTGAAGGTGGCTGCCGGCAACGGATTTTCCGTGCCGTCGGCATTGCTCACAGAATATTCCGTAAGGGGGATGGCGGGAGAAATGGCGGCGAATATATGTCGTGCGTCGGCATACTGCCAGCATAGGGGGCTGTTCCCGTCGGTATCATCTGCCGTCCAGGTGGCGGAGGTCACGATATGTGCGACGTCATCATAATTTCGATATGTGCAGGTATAGTTCGACTGTAAGCGCCGGGGCTTGTGATCGGGGGTATCTGCGGCGGGAATAGTGAGGAAGACGGTCATAGTGCTGCCCACCTGGGGGAAGTCGCTGTCCGTCGTTACGGCTCCATCCGCACGAGTCACTGCACTGGCGGAGAGTGCATTGCCTATCTGTATCGGTTTCCCCACGAGGACTTCGGGAGAGGTTTCTCCACTTTCGTCTTCTCCGGGGAGCGTCAGTTGCCCGGTGCATGCGGTGAGAAGGAAGGCCGAAACGAGCATGAGTATCGGGGTAAAAAGGTGTCTCTGGGCAAAGAAACGCTTTGGAGCGGATGTGCGCAGGACATTGAGTATTCGGGTGATTGTTGCTACCATAAGTTTGTCTTAGTATGGGTTATTGTGTTATATGATTCTGATAATTATTGATATTCGTCAAGGCATCAATGGCGCTCATGTCTGTCCCGCTATTTGCATTGTAATGGATATTCTTCCAAGTTTTGCCTGCCCAATTAAGGCTTGTTCCTGTTATAGTGGATGTATAGTTGGGGAGGAACAGATACTTGAGTCTAGAGCTTACAGAATAGGCATTTCTACTCACTGTTGGAGCTGGTAATGCCGAACCTGCATAAACAAAGTTTGCCAATGCGCTACAATTGTTGAACGCGAGGTCTTTTATATTTTCCAGATTTTTGGGAAGGACAACGGTGACTAGTCCGCTGCACTCTTGGAATACTTTTGTGGCTATTGTGGCCACGTTGTCGGGAATTCTGATGCTTGTCAGGGCGTTGCATCGATAGAAGGCGCTTTCTCCTATCGACGTCAGTCTGTCGGGAAGGGTGAGGTCCGCCAGTTTCTGGCATTCGTAGAATGCGTGTCTTCCGATGCTGTTTAGTTGAGGAACCTGTCCTAAGAAATTGACAGTTGTCAATTCTCCGCACTTATTGAATGCGTTCCCTCCAATGCTTGTCACACTCTGGGGGATGTCCAGCTTTTTCAGTGCCGAGCATTCATTAAACACGAAGTCTCCTATACTCTCTAGTTGGTTGGGGAGTGTTACGTTTTCCAGTGTCGTGCAGAGATTGAATGTATGTGCTGCCAGTGTAGTTACGTTGTCGGGGATGTCGATGCTTGTCAACGCTTCGCATGATTGGAATGCATTTTGCCCAAGACTGTTTAATTGTGGAGTCTCTCCTGCGAAAGTAACGGTTGCCAACTTTGGACATATGTTGAACGCATAATTTCCTATGCTTGTTACGGTCGATGGGATAGTGATGTCTGTCAGCTCCTTACAGTTGGTGAATACGTTTTTTCCAATGGTTTCCACTCCCTCCTCCAGGGTGGCGGTTTTTAATGCGGTGCATCCATTGAAAGCTCCGTCTGATATTTGCTTCACCGATCTCGGGATGGTGATGCTTGTCAGTCCCGAACCGGCGAATGCGAAAGTTCCTATGCCGGTTATCGTCTGTGGCAGGGTGATGCTTGCCAGACTTGTGCAGTTTTTGAATGCTTGGTCTCCTATACTTTCTGTTCCTTCTATATTGAGGCTTGACAGATTCGTACAACCACTGAAAGCGCTTTCTCTTATATTCTTGACATGACCTATGGTTACGTCACTCAGGCTTGAGCAACCGAAGAAAGCGGATTCTCCTATGGCTTGAGCCGATTGTATGGTAACACTTTGCAACGAGGTATACAAGAATGCTTCCTTTCCAATGTTTATCATTCCGTCTCCTATCGTTAGGCTTGTCAGACCGCTACAAACTAAAAATGCTTGCTCTCCTATATCTTTTGTTTTGTCGGGGATGTCGATGCTCTCTAATGCAATGCAGCCATAGAATGCTTGTTTCTCTATACTTTCCAAGTTATCGGGCAGTTTGATACTTTTCAGTTTCTGGCAATTATAGAATGCTTGCTCTCCTATTTTCGTTACCTTCTCGGGGATATTGATGTTCTCTAATGCAGTACAGGGCGTGTATTTACAACCGATTATTACTCAATATTTTATAGATAAT
>ULTQ01007113.1_pt1 | contig 56472 bp, 56 predicted proteins | sample 1957731 | NCBI WGS metagenome assembly ULTQ01 (sample SAMEA4835738, study PRJEB28245) | human gut metagenome | biome: gut microbiome; material: fecal sample | place: Denmark | collected 2008 | reverse complement strand
TTAAAGCATTTGCTATTACAATCTGAAGAATACTTGTTACCTTTAACGAAGCATTTGCTAAACGCTTCAATAAAAGCATTCTTTATATATTCAGGTAAACAATTCCAAAAATCAATAGTATTTATTCACTTTACAAATTATTCTTAAAATTTTTATACCATGACTAACTTTCAAATCCATTGATGTATACTCTGAATTCATCATTGATTGTGTACTGTATTGCAATTACACTCTCAAAATTATTTCTTATCGTCCTAGTCATCATATCAATCATTTTTTTTGATGATTCTGGCGGCTGAGATAATAGGGGAATAGTATTCAATCCATAATCACGAGAGATATTTAGGCTTAAAGCTTTTTGCATATAAAGGTTTTGAGATTCATCCGACAGATATTTTTTCCCAACACCAGATTTTTCATTAAGATTACCAAATACCATTTGTTGAATACAAATTGCTTGTCCAGAGGAAAAAGGAATTTTATTATCTCTTCTAAATATTCTGGCTCTAGGAGAATCCCAAGTTTTATATGTAGCGTCTATAGCAAGAAATAGCTGCTCATAAGGATCCTGCGGAAACTCATCAAATGTCCATTCCTTATATTTCTTGATCAAAATAAGCGCAATCATTTTATAGTCATCTGCATTTGGTATTACACTATAATTCTTCATTCCTATATCGGGTAACACTTTGTACTTCTGCCAATACTCATTAATTGCTTCTTCAATGTATTTTTTTGGAATTTCTAAAACTTGATCCATAAATCTAACTATAAACTGGCAATATGTAGACCAAGCCCATTCTTTTCCCATATAATCAGCAAATATTTCTGTTATTTTTTTATTAAATCCTATACAAACAATATCATCCATAAGCCCCGGCATTTTTACCATTGGGCTCACACATAAAGAAAGTATCAAAGGATTCATTTCGTCACCAAACATTTTACCCGTTAGAACTTCCAATTTAGATATTCCGGATTTGACCTCTTCTTTTAGCTCATCTCCTAACTTACTCATATTCTCATAATAGTTTGTATTTTCTTTGGCATTGATTATAACGCCTTGAGGAACCGGCATTCCCATTTTTGTTAATTCAGAAAGCTGATGTCCTTTTACTCCAACTAAATCTATATCAAATTTTTCGGCAGAAATAAAGTCTAATACCTTTTGGGGAGGGCAATCAGAGTCTTTCGTTTCAAGTGGAAGACTTGAATACTTCTCCGTAACGTATGTTTCTTCTTTCTCCCCGGTTGTTTCTTGTTGAGTAGTCGTATTTATGGGTTTCCATTTGAGAGATGCTGTTATCCAACTGACAACGCTGTTTGCATATTCATCACTCATGAAACAATCTTCCATGAGTAATCTAGTTGCTTTTTTTGCCGCAATTTCTCTTGAACTTTTTGATGCATCACTCGACAAAAGAATAGCAATAAAATCAGTACTGCAACTATTTTTCAATAATTTATATTCTTTAGTCATAAACGGAGCATAGTCACAGAAATATGACAGCAACAGCTTTTTGTTTCTTAATGCATCAATACCATATTCATTTACAATAAAGCAAATTATATCCTCTGGCTTTTTCGTTTCAGTATGAACAAGACTAGCACCACAAAAAGGGCATACTTGTAATGATCTTGAACTATTCCATTCACTGTTACAATTTTCACACTTCATAAATACTTCTCCTATATTTTTGAATCACGAATAATCCCTGCTAATCAAATAATTATAATTTCAACTGACAACTAGAATCGAAATTTACTCAACTTTGCTTTAGCCTCTTCATCTCCCTTATCAGCTGCTTTCTTTAGCAAAGCTTTTGCTTTCGAGCGATTTTTTTTACAGCCAATTCCTGCTTTATAACATAAACCTAACAGGCGAGTTCCTTCTATCGAACCCTTTTCATAAGCTTCCTCTAATAAAGCAAAGCCTTTATTATACGATTGTTTTTCATTAACGTAAATCAATGCAAGTCCACAATAAGCGGCTATTTCTCCCTTATCTTTGGCTAAGATATAGTTCTTTTCAGCTGCTTTTTTATCACCTAAAAGGATGTATAGCTGAGCTATGTCATAATATAATTTGCTTATTTCTTTTCCGTTACTATATGAAAAATCTTTAACCTTATCTATATATGTTTCAGCTTTGTTTAAGTATTCTTGAGCTTTTGCTAAATTTTTTTGGACTCCTTCGCCTGAATAGTATAACTCAGCCAAATCTAAACATGCCTGAATATCCTCTTCTTTAGCTGCTTTTTCTAACCATTCACAAGCCGCTGGATAACTAACAGGGAGAACTGAGGGATTACCGAATTGGTAATATGCCTCGCCCAGAATTCTCTGAGCTTCAACATCTTTATGTAACGCAGCTCTCTTCAACCAATATATAAATTTCTCGTCATCCTCTTCAAAACCATAACGTCCAAGGTACAAAAGAGCTAATTTTTTCTCAGCAACTGCATATTCCTCATTAGCTGCCATTTCTAAATACTCTTTTCCCAATTGATAATCATTATGATTCTCATTAAAATAATAATTATACAACGCTCCATATCGAGCGCGTTTTTCGCCTAAATCGGCTGCTTTTACATAATAATCAAATGCCTTATCTTTGTCAGCTTCTACACCACGTCCATCATCATATATAAGGGCAAGTTGCAATAGCGAGTTTGAATTGTTATGTTCCGCTGCTTTTTCATACCACTCACGAGCTTTAACATAGTCACGGCTTACACCTTCGCCAAAATAATACATATTCCCAACATAATCTTGAGAGTAAACATGTCCTCTTTCAGCTGCAAATAAAAAGTGTTTGATAGCTTTAGAATAGTCTTTTTCTATTTCATTTCCGTAATAGTATATCTTGCCAAGTTCATAATGACATTTTTTGTTACTAGTATTAGAAATAGAAGAAAGCATCTCATAACCAACTCGAACTTGCTTTTCTACCGGATCTCCGTATATATAACATTTAGCTACTTCTACTTTCGAAGCAACATGTCCTTGATTGCTTGCTTTTTCTAACCATTTGAATCCTTCGCTTGGCTTTTTATCACCAAATATTCCATACATTAAGTCGAATCCAAAAAAGTACTGTGCATCGCTATCTCCATATTCACACATTAACACAAGGTTATTTAAATTTGAAACATATATTTCTTTTGCTTTAACTATATCTTTAATGAATCCTCTTCCCATTCGATACATTTCTGCAATCCACGCTGTTGCTAAGGGGCAGTTTTCAACATCAGCATTGTACTGGAAAACGCTACGTGCCTTTTCGTAATCAACATCGCATCCATTTCCATAATAGTACATCTGTGCCAATTTTGTACCAGCTAATTTGTTTCCATTGTTATACGCTCTTTCAAATCTTTCTAAAGCATCTTTAAAATTCTCTTGTGCAATCGCCTGCATTCCCAGCTGATATTCAACGTCTTCTGCTTGATACTCATAAGTTTCTTTGCAGAATCCGGATTTTAAGTGTGCGAATTTTTCTTTTTTTCCGGTATCGGTGACAGTCGTCGATGAAGGCTCACTTTCAATGTGTTCAAATCTGGATAGTGCTGCTTTTTCAATCTTGCTTTGCTCGATTTTAGGTTGGGCTATTGCGGAAGGAAACTCCCATTTAAGCGCAGCAGTAATCCACATAATTACATTACTTGCATATTCCTCGCTCATAAAGCATTCATCCATAAGCAACCTAAGAGCTTTCTTTACGGCAATCTCTTTTAAATCATTTGATGATGAATTGCTTGATAAAATAACACTAATGAAATCTGTGCTGCAACAGTTCTTTAATAGTTTATACTCTTTATTAAGGTGAGGAGCAAAATCACTGAAATATGATAACAATAGTTTCTTCTTCTGGAAAACTTCAATTCCATATTCTTCTATAATATAACTTAATATATCTTCCGGCTTTTTTGATTCTGGCTGAACAAGACTTTCGCCACAAAAAGGACATACTTGTATTGATCTTGAACTATTCCATTCACTTTTGCATTTTTCGCACTTCATTTGTTTTCTCCTGTCCTATTAACGTTTGATACCATTGCTCTTTGCTTTTCCATGAGAATGAGAAACCTTTGCGTTGTTCGAAGATTTTGAATTACTATTTAAACTAGATTTAAAACTATCAATCTTTTGTTTATTGCTTATACCTTTAGTTGTTTTTGTTGATTTCGAATTCAAGTCATATAAAGGAGCTTTTGGGTGTTGATTACCCCTAAAACTATTCATTTCTTTTGTTTTAGGATCGTAATAACCATTAGTTTTATTGTGATAGCTTCCCTTGTGAGCACCATATAAATGCTCTTTTTCGGTCAAAAACTGGATATTCTTAGAATCGCCTGCAAACTGAGGATATTTACTGACAGACTTCATATGATGTCCTTCATATCCAGGAACAGAACCACGACTTATCAATTCTTTTTTTTCATCATTTGTCCATTGACGGGTTCCTTTTCCTTCTAAAACCCGCTGTTTTTCTTCCTTCCACGCTTGACGAACAGCTTTTTGTCTCTCCGCAGTCAGCTGTTTTCTTTGTTCAGGTGTTAATGTGCCACTGCTCATACTATTCACCGTTAACTTCTTCAATGTAATCTTTAATCAATTCATCTAACCAAGCAATTAAACTGCTCCATCGGTCAAACAATTCATTATTCTCGTGATCCCATTGAATAACACACTCAGATTTATCCATTTGAATGCACAAATAATCACCAAAGTTATATTTACCAAAGATTAGATAATCTTCAGGAATACTCATTGTTTTTTTTATGGTTTGATTTGCTTTTATCACATCGTTTTCGCAATCAATACCATATATAATAGTACCGGGAATAAATATTTCTCCACCATTAAAAAGATTTATCAATTCCTGGTAACTTTTTGGCAATTCAATCTTGTTTTCTTTTTGATACTTTTGAATTGCTTCGTTGGAACACGGCATCATTAATTCGCTATTACCAAAAGACAGTATTTGATTTACCAATTCTTTCATCTTTAACATATTGATCTCCTATGATATTAGAATTTATCTCCGGTAACAGTAAATTTATCTGTTGCTGTTACAATGTTGTCCATTGTAGATCCGCACCAATGACAAGTCATGCTTTCCTCACCTTGCCAACAGGTCAATTTTTGGCATGTACCACATTGGACAAAGCTTTTTGAGCCACAGTAAGGACAACCTGGGTACTCCTCTGTTGCAAAAAGATTACCTACAACCTTATTGGTATCATACCCTTCGTTTTTTGCATGTCTGGCATTTATCTTAAATGCCCAAGTTCTATACCAATCTCCATCTTTCATCTTTTGTACTCTGACACCAAAAGCTTTGTTTTCTTTGTTACATCTAATTAGAATAATGTTAGCTTTCATTTATCTCCCTCCAAAGATAAGCATTATACTTGTTTAATAGATAATGCTATTTTATTATTCTGCACTGTTAAGACCTTCACTTTTACAATCTGTCCAATTTGTAAAAATTTTGAAATATCATCAACATAGGTTGATGATATCTCTGATATATGAATCAATCCTGTTGTCCCTCCTGGTAATTCAACGAACGCTCCAAATTTCTTAATTCTAGTAATTCTTCCATCTAAAACATCTCCAACTTTAATCTTAGATAAATTGTCATTGCTTTCAAAAGCCAAACGTCGGGCTGATGCATACTTTTCTACATAACTTCCTTTTTCTCCAATTAAATATATATTAGAACCATAAAAAGAAGTATCGGAAATACTCTTAACTGTATTAGGGATTTCTATTGTTGTAAGACTTCTACACTCACTAAAAGCAAAAGATCCAATAGTTATCAATCCCACGTTCAACTCAATGATGCTTAGATTACTACATTTACTAAATGTACAGTCGTAAATTGCTTTAATATTAGGTGGTAATAATACATTTCGTAAACTTCTACACTCTGAAAAAGCTGCTCTTCCTATTGTCTCTAATCCATCTGGGAAAAAGATCTCTGCTATTTCAGAGTAAGCAAAGGCTTCATCTTCTATCGAAGTACAAGTTGATGGCAAGTAAACATATTGAACTTCTGCACGGCTAAAAGCCTTCGCATCAATTGATGTTACTCCCTCAGGAATAGTAACCTTACGAACTGATCCTCCCGTATATTTTGTCAAACAACCATCTTTTATTGTAAACATATTATTTTTTAACTGCTTTATTATTTTAGTAGGCTTAGATATATTTTCCTTTATTTTATTCACTTTGATGGTTTGTCCTTTGTATTTCCCAAGAGAAGTCGACCATAATTCCAAACATTCAATACATAAGTTCTCATCAAATCCATAATCATTGACTAATGATTTAGCAAGTTTTATTATCTCCGATTCACTTACTACATTATCCCTTTTTATTTTTTGTAGAGCTTTTGAATTTAAAATAACTGATATAATATAAATTCTGCTTTTATATTCTGGATCCGGATACAAATCACTTAATACCGCCCTTAATGAATTGCTATCTTTCAAACAGCCACTGTAATTTTCTATAATTTTATTCAATTCAATCATTACTCATCACTCCTAACATAAATACATTTTATTCGGAACGTTTACATAGTAAATTAAATGTAATATTATACTAATTCTTTTTAGTTTCTTGAGCTGGCATGTTTATTCTTTATTTATTATTGAGTTATACCTTCGTTACCGCTGCATAAAGCACAACTCTTCGGTACTGTAACATTAATATTGCATCCTCTAAATGCATCATCGCCAATGTATTTGATGAAATCCGGTATATTAATACCTGTTAAAGAATTACAATCTTCAAATGCTTTTCCTTTTATTGTCTTTAATCTGGATTGTATAAAAACAGTTTTGAGGTTTTTGCACTCTGAAAAGCATTGAAAACCAATTTCAAATAATGTTGGAGGTAATACAACCTCTACTAAATCATTCAATCCAAAAAACTCTCTTGTTTGCGTTTTAGAAACATTTTTCGTGATTACTATTCTTTTAATCTTATACCTGGATGAACCTAAACGGAATTCACACTTAAGATCTTCACTACCAATAATTAATGTTCCATCTTTCAGTAATACCCATGATTTATCTTTTGGCCTAAAAGAAATATCCGAAAAGGAAAGAGATCAATATTAAAAAACTCCTCTGCGTATTTCGTGTATTTGTTTTTAGACTTAATGTTTCCATTCTCTCTCGTAATCAGCTTATCATCATGATAGATTGGCTCGCTTGTCATTTTATTTATCTTTTCACTTGTTTCTATGTTTAAAGCGATGATTATCCAACTTGTCGCAACATGAGCCCGTTTCTGTGACAATCCAAAATCATCTTCTAAATAACTAATATATTTAGATAGTTCTTGATCAGTAATTGATTCTCTATTAGTATAAGTATAGATTCTATCATAAATTTCTGATTCTAGTACAATTCGTAGTATTCTCTTTTCTACAATTAGATTTGGAAGAAAATCAGAGAACAAACTAATTATTTTTTGTGAGTCCTTAAATGATTTGTCGCCATCTATATAGATTATATATCTAAGGAACGATGGGACATCAACTATACTTTCTCTATCAATCCGAAGTATTTCTTTTCCACAAAAAGGGCAGTAATTTTCTTTAAGGTTATTAACGCTTGTCAGTGTCCATTCTTCTTGACAATTAATACATTTCATATTGTATCACCATTCTGGATAAATCCATTCGTCTTTTTTATATCAATACTGTTTTTATCATTGTAGTTTACTATGCAATGTTGACGAGCTTCGTTAACTATATCCCAATAGTTATATTCTAAATATTGATCTTTCGCTAATTCTGTATCCCATTTCACATCTGTGATTGTTATGTCTCCTTCTGATATGCAAACATTTGAATCAATAAGCCAAATCCCATTTGTTGATAAAAGGATAATACTTCCGTTATCAAGCACAAACAAAACTGAAGACTTTAAACTGTTTATACTGTATTTGTATATGATATGGGAATTATATAGATTGTCCAGTTCAGTGAAAATAAACTCATCTAATGTGTCGTTTACAATTGACCGTTCACCGTTGTTAGGTAGAACCATCTCAATTATTATTTTTATAAATTCATCTGAAACGTAATGTTGTAGCATTGAAATTGTATACTGTACATTTGATTGATAATCATATTCTATTTTGTGGGTTGTATTATTTTTGGTAAGAGTATTATTTTCGCATTCTTGAATTAAAAGTTCAGATAATACTTTTAATCCTTGGTCATATCCACTTAGGGGCTCAGGTCCATACATAGCAATCCCATGACGCGAATCTCCGTCATATTCACTCTCCATATCAATTGCATTTCCCCACACTCCTAATATTATATTACTGATTTCATCAATACTTTGTTGACTAATGTTAACAGAGATATGGAATATAGCGTCTTCTCTATGTATCAAATATGGAAATAAATATTCTTTTTCACTATCAAAGAGAAACGATATTTTTTTTGAATACTTCCACAATCTATTGCTTTTTAGACAATCAGCCATAGCCTTGGCTTCTTCTACAGAAGCTATATTATTTATATTTAACATTAAACATATAGGAGCAAAAATAATAGAATCCTTTGACAACATTTGTCCGCATTGAAATCTTTTTTTGACGAATGATATTAAAAATCTAGTGGATAACGTATCGGAAACAACTGACTTTTTTAAACTGTCATGTACTTGATAAGGCTCTACAAATTCTTCATTATAGTATAATGACGTGTCATCATATTTCATTAGCGCCACCTCTAAAAATGTATCCAAACTATTGTCATTAAATTTTGAGAAAGCATTAAGCAAATTATCTAAAAAAGAACCTATTAAACTTTGCACATCTTTATCTTTCGACTCCCTAACTATTAACAAGACGGGAGTACTTCTCTTTATCTTTTCGTTACTATACTTAGGCAATTCAAACAACCTCCAGCCTATGTGCTATTATCCATAAACGCAGGAGCTCCTCAGTCTTTCGACTGTCGGAGCTCCATGTTCGTTTTGATGCATTGAATCATTTCGTTGCACTTTTTAATGCATTCAACCTTTCGACAGCTTCTTGCTTTTTCCTCTTATAATCTTCGTATTTTTCTTGATAAGGGAAATATTGAGATTCAATCTTTTTCTTGTTCTCTTCTGCGATAACAAGCGCTTTTTCTGCATCGTCTAATTCGAGATGAAGCTTTGCCAGCTTATCTTTTAATTGAGATAGGTTATCCGCAGAACCCGACAATAGCTTTATCAGGTCAACAGCCTTACTTGGAAGTCCGTTAAATCGGTCAGCATGTTCATCCATTTTTTCCTGCTCAACCTTTATTTCGTTTGCAATGTCATTACATTGCTGTTTTAAAGAATCAACCTTTGATTTTGATTCCTCATATTCAGAACAAGTTTTATTATACATATTTTGCAAGTATTCAAACTTTCCACCGGTTTCTATAGAATTGATCCTATCACTGTATATTGCTATTTCATCTTCTATATCAACTAACTTGTTTGATTCTGCAAAATCATTTAAAAACTGTTTTGTCCTTTCGATATCAACTATACCACATACAGTTACATCATCAGCACTTCCGTTCTCGCTCAAACGGCTTAATTCAGAAGAAAGATACTTCTCCAATTCATCGACACCATTTTCACAAGCGTATCTAAGCAAATCTCGATAATAAGCATGTGTCTTCTCCATAGACATCGGAAAACTATCTTCCACTCCATCGCTGCCGGCAACACATGCAATTATTGGATTTTCACTTAAATCAATTATACAATGTCTGCAACTGGGGGCTGCATCGTAATCGCATAGTGAAGTAGTCGCATTGCCTATACAACGTTCATCCCACGGAATTGGCTGAGATACATTTCCGTTATGATCAAAAACATCGCAGCGTCCATCTCCTTGCTGAAGTAATAAAAGATATTTATCTGTTTGAAGAGCAGCAATTAGAGTAGTTCCATAAGCCTTCTCGATATCTTTTCCTTGAATAAATGCAGGAGAGTATTTTGGAGCATTGGATAGTTCTGTTTCAGAAAACGGGTTCGATTCAAAGTCTTGATAAACTCTTTCAGTCCATTTGCTTACGATACTGTTTACTAAATGAGTAATTATTCTAGTCGATTCATTTTTATCGTGAATTAATCTGTTTTCCCATTGTTGTTGGCAAATATCATTTGCAAATGTTTCAAGTTCTTCACAAGCGACTTCGCATACAAACTGCGAACCTAATGAGCTTCTTAAGCAATTCGGATCGCCATGACCATCGGCAACAGCAAATATTCTTGCTGTGCCGATATCACGCTTCATACCATAATCCTCGCAAGGAATATCTTTTTTAATATGGCTGTAACCTCTAACTCGGTTATAGAAAATCTCATATGGCAAGGATATCACTCCTTTCTAAATCCGAGTCAAGATTAATTCCAATCTCCGTCATCGGCTCCCCAGCCACCATCTCCATCATCGCCGCCGAAGCCATCATCAATTTCATCATCAACGGGTTTGCCAACAATAACGGGATCATTCTCATCGCCGTTTTCTAATTCTTTTACAGCTGATTCAGCAATCTCATCACCCTTTGCATCACCAGCGACGCGAGATTGTCCAGCCAAGAGAGAAGCCGATACAGAAACTGCAACAATTAAATCTTTTAACTGTTCCGTATCATTAGTGCGGATTACTGCCTCGGAGTTGCCGACTAATTCTTTCAGAACTTCCACATCAGCATCATCTCCGATTGCTATTGCAACCTTTCTCGAATCTTTAAACCATCTATTGTTGTCGGTAACTGCCTTTAATTCCTTTTTCCAGTTATCAGTAGGACCACCATCGCTCATAAAGATAATAACCGGAAGGCTAAAACCTGTTTCGCTTACCAAAAAAGCACTTCTGCTCAACTTTGAGTCAAGTTCCTTTAAAGCTTCTCCTAAATCCGTTACGCCACCAGCAGTTGCGTCATTCCAATAAAAATCTTCTAACGCAACGAGTCCGCCTTTTGTTATCCATTTTGCTCCTGAAGAAAACTCCAAAGCAGCTATTTTTATTTCGGATTCAGGTAAATCACTTGCTTTTTCACGCAAAACTTCCTCACAATCGTGCATCGCTTCATTTACGGCTGAAATACGGTCTCCCGACATACTACCCGATGTGTCAATTGCATAAATAATCGGTAAAACCTTCTTAATTTTTTCTGTTCCTTGTGCAGGCATAATATTATCCTCCTTAATTTAACTCAATTTTTTTATCAAACGCTTCAATTACAATACCACTCTTAAATGGAACAACACCTTTTGGTGGAACCTGATTAACCTTTCCGCTTGGTGTTGTTGCTTGAATAATATCCGGAAGCATATTTTTATAACCCAAAACGCTAGGATTATCCGGCTTTGTTACAATTAAACCAACAGGTGTCAATGCGTCATCCGCATTACACATTCCTAATTGACATCTATAGATTCTAGAACCCTTTACTGCTGTCATAGTGTATTGTGGAAGTTTAATAGAGTGATTTATCACAACTGGCTTTCCACATTTGTCACATTTTGTTGTTGTTGCGTTCTGAACAAATACTTCATTACCGCAAGAACACCTAACTATATCACTTCTAAATCTTGTTAAGACCTTAACCCAATCCAACTCTCTTAATCGTCTGTTCGGATCTTTGAGAGCTTCTTGACTAAATGCTCTTACAAATTCATCTTTCAAATATTTGGGCATACAGTTCCAAATATCGATAACCCATCCCTGAAGCTTTCTATCGGGGCGATTAGACGAGTTGTTAGGATCAAAAATAAATAATGGATCAGATCCATATAATTTATCCTGAATTTTGTCTGTTAATACAGTAGCATCAACCCATCGTTTTCCTTCTAATGGATTATTAGTAAATAGGATCAAAAAGAGAATAGCTGCTAACGAATATCTATCAGACTGTTTATTAGGAAGCACCTTTCCTTTTCCAATTACTATTTCAGGTGCCATATATCCAGCTTTTCCTAAAATACCCGTTGTTGTGCCATCTGGTGCCACATTATCATTATCACAAATTAACACATCACCATTTGTTGGATTAATGAAAAAGTTTCCGTCATTTAAGTCCTGATAGCTATATCCGTTGTTATGTAAAATTCTAAACGCAGAAACAATGCGAATACATACTTCGGTTGCTGCTTTAAACGAACCTAAGTTGTATTTTTTTGAGCCAAGGATTTTACTTAATTCATAATAACCTTCAGGTCTTAAATCCATCAGATAACCAAATGAGCCTTCTGTTCTTTCAGTTACTGCTTCGGGCCACAAAAAAGCTTTATCCGGAGATCCTTTATCTGCATTTCTTTTTAAATTATCATAAAATGCATCCGGATTACGCAACGAAGATGTCTTATACCATTTAAGTGCTTTCTTTTCTTTGCCGTACTCAACAAGATACACATAACCTTGTCCGCCTTCACCAATGTACTTGATGATTTTAATTTTTGCTCCGAAATTGGTTTTTAAAACCTTTCCGGGTTCGAATTGTGCCATTAAACACCACTCCTTTTAAAATTTATATGCTGCTAAAAAACGAATATATAAAACTTCTTTAAATTCATCTAAAAGACTTCCTAAAGCAAGATCTTTTCAGATTACACACGATAAATTCCATCCACACATTTTGCAAGGCCCAAATCACATAACCGTTTCAAGTGGCGCTTAGTATATTTAGGCTTTAGGTGTATTTTGTTCGAAATACCCTTACAAGTTGACGGCTGTTTAAGAAGTTCAAGAATCAAGTCATAACGTGTAATTCGCTTGACTGCACACTTACTACAATACAATATTCCATACAGATTGCATTTTTCTGCAATACTAAATCCACTAAGCGAATGTAGAATGCCATACTCGCGAGATAACAATGCTATACTACAATCATCGTGTGTTTTTGTAATTATTACATTTTTGAAAGTAGAGTCCAACTGTTCACACATCGCATCTTCATCCAATATAATATTGCGTTGCATCAACTTTATTATGGCAGGACTTAAAGAGTTATTTTTCTTGTTATACAAACTCTGCTCAGTTCCATCGGACATAAGGACAAATCCGGCAATATTATTTATAGTACCTTTGAACAACTTCATTGTATTAATGGCATCTCTGGATGTCACAAAATAAGTTTCATTTGCATGTTCGCCATTTGAAGGAACTGATGCTGTTTTCAAAATATTACCATCCAAATATCCAATAACACCGTCTCCGATATGTGCAATAATGAATCTTTCGTTATTGACAGCAACTACTAACATAGTTGCTGCAAGGTCTTTTGTTGTACAGCTTAGTTCCTGTGCTTTTGAGTTTATATCTGCCAGTACTTTTTGCATTATTGACAATTTAACCTGTCGTCCGTCTTCGTTAGTAAAGAGTTCATCAAAGCGCTGAATAAAAAATTCACTTATACTTTCTACAACACAAGAGGCACCATAATGAGACAGTTTTGCATAACCCGCACCATCAGCCAATGCAATTACATATGTTCCATCTTCAAAAATAGTTTTCGTTTTGTCTTGGCATGGAACTTGTTTCTTAATATGTCCTCTTCCCTGTACTTGACAGCTCGAATAACTCCACATAGCACGTCCTCATTTTAAATGAATAAGTTACATATTATAATTCGCCCCAACCTTGAATACCTGCAACATCCAAAGTTTGAGCTTCACCCGGCATAGACTGAGAGGTTGTAACAACACTCTGGCTTAACCACTCAAAGAATTCCTTATATTTTGTTTCCTTTATTTTAAGCGGGGATCTCTTTGGTGAAAACTTAGCAAGCGTTGACATATCAGCTTCAGGACCGACGCCCAAAGGAAATACTGTTAGCTTACGGTCATTCACCATTCTCTGAACTCTCGATATAGCGGTGTCCAGTTCACTCTTGGAACCATTAGGAGTTCCATCAGTCATGATAACAAGCCACGGCTGAAAATAGTCGATACCCTTGTCCTTGTAGGCCTGTTTACGTTTTTCAAGACAATCCAAAGCCATATTGACTGCTTCGCCCATATAGGTGTCACCATCTGCCACAAGGGAGAACGAAGTATCTTGCTGATCCACTGTTGCAAAACGCGAGATAAGTTCTGCTTTTTTGCCGCCAAACGTAATCACACAGATTTCAGCAGAATAGACAGCTACTTCGTCAGTACGAATAGCTTCGAAGAATTGATTGATACCTTCATTAAGATCATCAATAGCGCTGACGCCACCGGTTACAATGTTCCAGGTTTGTCCGTCTTTATAGATGGTTCTACCTGTGCTTTGGGTTTCGCCACGCACAATTCTTCCCATCGAGCCACTGGTGTCAAGGCAAAGACACACAGGTACGCGGGGTGTTGGATTGTTTTCGAGATCATTAAGATTAACAATATTATTGTTCATGTCCTTTACTCCATTTCATCTTTTGGATTTAGCAAAACTTATCTTTTAATTCGTTAACCATATCGATGTATAACTTTTTACACGTGTCATTGGCACCAAGTTCGATAAGCTTAATACAAGGCTCGATATAGTCGTTCCAAATATGCATATAGATTATATCCTTTTCAAGAGAATTGTCTATTGCATTTACAATATCTGGGGCAATAGCATAGTACTCACTAACCAACGCTTTACCATCAGGCTGTGCCGACAACCACGTATCACGGAACTTACGAAGTGTTGTCAACTCGTAACAGTCGTCAGGCTTATTGAAATACTTACATACTGCAGTAGTGATGAAACACAAAGAGGATTTTTTCTTCGGGGTAGATGTTGTAGAGGGAGTCGTGTATGTACGTGATGGCGTATAACTCGATCCGCTATATACAGGAGTTTTACCACTTCTACAGCTCGGGCACTTCTTTGGTAGATCAAAGCCTTTATTATCAAAATACTCCTTCTCTCCAAAAGTGATTTCAAACAGCCTATTGCAGATAGAACATCTACTTCTCGTATAAACTGCATCACGGCAGTCTTTACATACCGTGGGCAAACGTTTACCCTTGCTTTCAAGATTTTCCTTGAAGCGATATGTAACCTCCACCGTATTTCTGCAATTCGGATTTGCACAAGGATATCTTCTGTAAATTGAATTTAACTTATCATTACACGCTTTGCACGTGTCGTATTTACGTGCATGACGAATAAGCTTTTGATAATTTGTAAAAACAATATCATCACCGCATCGAGAACATCTGTAGGTTTCGCCAGTTCTCAAGCAGTCACGACAATACCCCTGCTCTGTTCTTTCTTCGTCAACATCTCTGCCACACAATCTACATTTAACATATGTTGTATTTGCATCTTTTTTAAGACGAATCGGAAACAAATCCGCAGACATACTATCATTGGTAAGAAACTTTCCATTCAGATCTGACAACAATTCAGCATAATGCTCAAATTTCCTTATCCAATCATCATCAGAAAATCTTGTGTTTTCAGTGCTCTGAAGTCCGCCTTTGCGGAATGTTTCATAAAAATCGTCTTTAAGGTATCTAGGCAAGTGGCTCCAAATATATCTCCACACACCATCAGGCGCTTTGCCATTAGTCCTTTCTCCGGATGCATAAGCGAAATCACCGTTAATGATATTATCAATTTGATTTTCGCCACCCTGCAAGGAATAAGGCGGTTTGCCTGGGAGCATGATCATAAATAATAGTGTTGCAACAGCAAACTGCTCATTACCTAGTGTTCTTAGGAAGGTGTCAAATTTCTTTCTTTGAATTTCGGGAGCAGTGTAATTAATAGTGCCCACCGGACAAGGATATCCTTCGATCTGATAACTATCAGTATCAACAAAATAAACCTCGGTTGGTGAAACAACAAGTATGTTGTTAGGATTAATGTCACCTAAAATAATGTTTCTATCATGTAAATACTTTAACTTTTTTAATATCGTAATGCACAACTGAACTGTATCTTTCTTTTTCCAGTTCGGGAAATATTTCTTTAATAACTGAGGAATAAACAAGCACTTCTGCAATTCTTTGCCTTGTGCTTTATTCATTAAGAAACCAACAAATTCATCTTTACTATTGTAGAGCATCGCTATCGGAAAACAAACGCCCTCACAATTGATATTCTTCGTCATCATCAGTTTGAGTTTTTCAAACTTGGCCTTATCAATCTTCCCCGGCTTATAAATTTTAGCAACCACATTGGGAATATCAGTCGAATAAATCCTTCCTTCACCACCGGAAGATCCTGATTTAACGAGCTTTATAGGCTTGCGATTACCGCCCCTTTCAGCAGTAACCGTGTCACCTTCCTTTGGATAAAAACTAACTGTAACCAATCCCGATGTTACGGTCATTACATCCGCGTGAGCAAAAATCTCATCTTCCGAAATCGGCAAACTCTCCTCCGCAACCTTCCTTTCGGAATGGTTTGGCTGAGGCTGAGCATTAAATTTTCTAGGTTCGGCCTTTCTGGTTTCGTTTTTCAAATTTTCAACAAAGCTCAAATATCCGTACTTATTGATTCTACGCACTAAAATTTTGGTGTTGGCAGTAACAGCTTTGCTTTCCGATATTCTCAAAATATCTGCAGCAAGATTTTTATCTTGGGTGATAAGGAGCAAATTATACTTCATTCGATACTGCGTAAATACCGTTTGAAATACATTATCTGCAAAATTGTCATTCTCATCTCCAAGAACTCTTACAAGCCCTTCGGCTTGCATTTTTATAATCCTTCCCCTAGAACGCTTGGCTGTCTGATTCAAGCCTGGATTATTCGCTGCTTTCTTCTTACATAATTCTAAATCATTTGCGTATTTTTCAACTTCTTCATAGACCCTAAATGGAACAATCATACTTGCTTTCTCTTCTGTTAAAACAGGAATAATATGTTCCCAAAACTTATCAGCATATTCCGATAGCAAACTGCAGGTATCAATGAATATCTTATATTTCTTGACAATATCAATCAAAAACTTTTTTGAACGTTGTTCCATCTCGGCAACGCTAAAATCAGCCATGTTAACCTCCAAAAGTTTTACGATTTGCGAAGGTTCAATCTAATGTACTACCCAAACGATATTATTCATAGCTTCCATATAAATGTTAGCTAAGGATTCTTCCATCAAGGTCAATGATTAAAGCTTCACCATTAAGAATGACTTCAGTTGTACTTCCTGTAAAGTCGTTAGCTTCATCGTATATTAAATGAATTACTTCATCTCCAGCCCTATCAATAAAGCCATACTTTCCTTTTGCAAACACTTTGGCACGATCACAAGAAAAGGGCTTTACGCGATCATACTTTGGCACAATGACCACCTGATTTTTGTCATCAGAGAAGCCATACTTTCCGGAAATCTTCACTGGATGTAAGGATTTATAATATACCTTATTAAGCGAATAAACGGGAATTCGACCAGTAGCATAAGCAAAAAGATAAACAAATTCTTCCGCTGCTTCATCACTCATGCCTGTTTGATTCTTTACAATAAGTATTATCTGTTTAAGTCTCGCTTTTTCAAGCAAACAAACAGGTTCACGCAATATATAATTTTGAATATTGCCTGAAATCGCATAACGAATTCGTTGCTTGATGCCAGTTGAATCCTCCAACAAATCCGCAATATAAGCATTTAGTTTCTTGCTATCTTCAAATCCTTCCTGCCCGATCTTCCCATATAGGAGTTTGAGAAATTCCGGGGGTGAAGATTCTTTAAGCATAATCAATTCGATATCTGTAAACATAGAATAATACCTCTCAATTCTAATTCCAAAGCTTACTTTGAATGTCTATTGGTACTACCTTTTGATTTTCCTTCTCTTTAAAACCAGATGTCACCAAGCAGTAATTGTATACTTCTTGTCATTTAAAGCCATGAAATAACCTACAGAATAAAGTAACAATTAGATAACTAAACAAAAGTATGGAACAGTTTATTATCAGCGTTCCTATAAAAATACACTTCATTATTGACCATTCTGTTTATCTGTTCAGGCTTAACAATATACTCTCTTTTAATATTATAGTTAGTTGTTGTAGTATTATTTTTTCCGGGGAATAAAGAGAACGGACTATGTCTCATTGATCCTTTCGAATAAGATGTAGATGCCTCTTCTTTATCATAATAGCCAATTGTTTCTGCCCACTTAGAACTTGTTGCACCAGAAGAATGACTAAGAATAACAATATTATCGCTATTACCGACAAGTGTACTAAACACTTTATCGTCGCCTTCGCAACTTGAAAGTATATCATCACCAGATGCCACAAGTTTGCATCTGCAGGATTTTTCGACAAAGCACTTTTTTAATACTTCCGTACTTGAACACGACAAGTTATCAGTTATTAGTGCAAGCTCTTTACCCTTTCTTAACTCATTTCTCACTTGAACTAAAAGCATTCCAATTAATAGTGCATTAGCGTTTGAAGAAATGTTTATCACTATTATTTTGTTATTCTTTACAGCATTAACAATATTTTTTCGTAGTTTTGGATTTCTTGCTAATAAAGGCTCAGCCTGATCATACAAATCACTAATCAAAGACTCAATTTTAAACTGCTCAGATTGTCCCATCATAAGTTTAGACTTGATAGCTTGACCTTGTGTATCAGTGATTTTTCCATTATTAATTAAATCGTCAATAAAATCGAAAAGTTGTCCATGCGGACATTTATAGAACATTCTAAGAGTTGGTTGAAGTTTCTTAACGCGAAGATAGTCACACATACCCTCAATGTAATATCTTGCATTATTCTTTATATCATAATCTGTAGTTGCAGTTTCAACTAAAAGCTTGGTTATTTCTTTAGCGCTACAGCTTAAGAAAGGCTCTAGTTGAGGCGAATTGTTATCAATGAAAGTAATACTATTTGTTGCTATTCTTGAGGTCAATGTGGTTTTTAGATAATCATTATTCTCGTGAATTACGATTGTCGGTATACTTTGACTATGCATATTAATAATCAATTCTGAAATCCATTGACTTCTTTCCCTAATATTACCACCAGAAATAAGTGTATTGTTAATTTCATTATTCGCATTTAATAGTTCACCAATCGAACTATGCTTTTTTTCAATTACCCCTCGATTAATTCTGTCTATTTTTTTTCTTGTGTTCTTGTTAATTAATGAAATAATACCATTTATTATCTTTGCAAAACCATTCCATAATAATGCAAAAAAGCTGAATATCATTTTCATTATTAGAAGAAACCAGCCCATACTTATTAATTCCTTTCAAAGACAAAAGATTACTTATACATTTCAAAATAGAACTTAAATGGCTTTTGAAAAGGTAAACCCACTATGGCTTCTCCAACTTTCAAATTGGTTAAATCCCAATCTTCCACAGTATATCCTTCTCGTCTATATTCGATATACTTATTATCTAACCCTCTGTACTGCTCTAAGACGATATTTTTGCCGAATAAATCTCTGACAAAGTTTCGTGTTGTTGTATCATTTGCCCTGAATGCATATATTGATGAAAAACCAGCAGCAATGTTTCTTCCTTTTTCAAGTTTGTAAATCTCATACAGTTGCTCTATACTTTGAAGACCGGCAAATATTTTAACTCCAAGACTTCTACCAAAGTTTACTCCGTCATCAATGTGTTCAAGTCGCGGAAGGAGCTTGAACTCATCGCAAAACAAATATACATTTCCTTCAGTTTTTGTCCTACCTAAAGCTTCTTTCAAGGCAAGATCAAAAAGCAAAGAATAAATTGGAGTTAATACGCTTCCTATAGATAAATCATACTCAATAAATAATGTTCTTCCACCTTTTTTTCGCACAAAATCTCTTATTGAAAACATTCCATGTCCGGAAAAAACACCAATGAATAAATCGCGAATAACCGAATACAATTCAGAAAGAACACCTTGTGTTTGCTGTCCTTCCTCCTCAATATAGGATATTACCGAAGTGAATTCCGGAAAATGACTTAATGTGGTAACTATTTCACTGGAATCATGACCGTTTAAATACTCCAATAGTTTATCGTTATAAAAGTATTCGCTAGCTATAGAACTCTTTGCACATGGGGGATTGTCCATTTTTGCGCCCTTAATAAAAGAAGTGATAATAGCTGCTAAAAGATCTCTTGCGGCATTTGGAAAAAAAGCATTGCTAGAATTCTTTTCTGTTCTTTCTTTAAAGAATGATTTACATATTTCTTGAGTATTTATATTAAATCTATCTTCATCCCAACCATCAGCCAAAATTTCTCGAAAAATATTCCATCGCACAGATTTGGAGATGTATTGAGGCGAGTTCCCAATTACTAAATCGCCATTCTGGGCGAATTTATTATAAAAATCACCCTTACTATCAAAAATAATCATAACATCATTAGATGTCATTCTGCTCTTGATTTGATTAATAAAATGGTAAAACAGTGTTGTTTTTCCACACCCAGTTCCACCGATCAGCATAGAATGTTTACTTAAAACATCTTGATTTAAAAAAAACGACGTTCTTTGACCATTATGCTCTCCATTTAGTTTAACTAAGCCATTAGAAGCAACTGGGGGGTTATTCTGATTTAGTATAGATCCATACAGCAATGTTTTTGTTGCCATAGTTTACCCCAACCCTCTATCTTGTCTGACCGCCTTTTGTTCTTCCAACATTACCTTTTTGTCCCGGTGTAGGAGCATTTGTTTTTTTGGTTCCGTTGTTTTTCACCTTAGGATGCTGATAGCTTTTTACTTTCAAACTTTCTTTAAAACTGTTTACATTATTGTTTGCCATAACTAAATCTCCTTCATCTATTGAATCTTGTTAACCCTTTGCCTTTGCTTTGTTGATTAAAGTTTAGAAATAACAAAGCAAATAATAATTTACACATTTCATTTTTTCTATCAAATTCTATTAACCAAAGTTTTTTTTCATTATATGAAATCATTCTATAAAAAAGTTGTATTTTTTCTAATTTCTTAACCTTATATTTTCCTTTTAAAGTTCTAGCCTTAAGAATTGTTCTTGTTTTATTCTCAGAAAGCAAACAAATAATATGATATATCTGTGGAATACTAATTATATGATTCTTTACACAAGAAAAGATAATATTTCTTACATTAATAAAATCTTCTTCTGAAATTTTATAATGCAATTTATCAATTTCTCCTATTAGTTTTCTTTCTGTAATTGGATCAAGTCTAATATAGTTTTTCATACTAAAAATTCACTTTTAAGATTACACAGCGTATAGATTTAACATACAAAACCGAATATAAAGGAATCTTAATGGATTCTAGTTTAATTATCGAATCTATTTCTTGTAATACCTCGCTAGTTGAGTTATAGTTTTGAGTCACATCTAAAACTGAAAGCTTTCTTTTTTCTTTGGATATTTTCTTCAGAGAAGTTTTAAGGCCATTTTGATTCTTTATCTGGATTATCTTTCTTTCATTGGCTCCTTTATTAATACACTCTGGATATGGAGTTTTATTCCAAAAATGATCTCGCGCGATAAAACTATCTGATACATTGTAATAAATAACAGATTTAACTAAATTATAAGTATTGCAATCCCATGTTGCATCCACATGAAATATACCATTTGGTCGTTTTATAATATTCCACGCATGTCGTTCTCGGTTGCCTGTTGATTGGTTAATTGCAAACCCACTAACAATAATACAAGGAATCTCAAATTCATCACATAGTAACTTCATTGCTTTTGAGTACCCTTCACAAACTGCTTTGCCTAATACTAACGCTCCATACGCATTATATAAATCTTCTAGTTCGAATTGATATGAATATTCAACATGTGTCAAGATATACTTATAAACGAAAACTTCTCTATCTATATTTGATTTATATTGCGTCCTGATCTCCTTTATCTTATTGAATAATTCCTGCTTTTTTGCTTCTATTTGTGAGCGAGTGAATAAAAATCTACATGAGCAAATTGTACTGAAGGCTGTAACCGAAAGAGACATTTTTGACACATCAATATAGAATAATTCCGGATTATCTTTTAATACGCTCTCAATTATTCTCTGAAAATCCAGATCTTGATATGAGCCAAGAATATTGCAAGTTTCTTTAAAATTCAACCAGTTCTGAAGTAAAGCGTTATAAACCTTTTGTTCTCTTCTACTTAACATTGAAAAAAAATACTTCGTATATACCTTAAAATGCACACAAACATTCCTTTTAAATATTCATTTTATTCTGAATAACCTCATTTAAATTTCGCATTATATTAAATTCAAAACTCTACAACAATTTACAAAAAATCCATTGAGTATTATATCAAAAAGCACTAAGAATGTCAATTATAAAGTGTATATTTGTTAATAGTGTCACAAAGTGAGTGCTTTTGATTGAGCATATTAACGTATACAATTTAAATGATTAATTCTTTTATTTAAGCCGTCAAAAAATCTGGTCATATGACAATCAAACATTGATTGAATCGTAACATATAGCTTAATAACATTGGGCAACATTGGGTAGAATACTCTACGAAAAATTTATTGAGGGTAGTTCATTTTGATGGACTACCTTTTATGTTTTATCAGCTAAATTAATTATTGCTTTATTTTGCTTATTCGCATATTTTATCGCTTCAAAAGCGCCGCCATATTTTCTCTTAACATAGCTTATAACAATATCGCTCCAATCAATAACTAAACGATTTCGTTTTGTGATTACAGATTTATAATGGATATCAGCAAGTTCAGATGGTATGATAATATCGTCGTATATTGATAATAGGTAATCTCCGTTTTTGTTAATTTCTTTTGTCATATAAGGCTTTACACAAATAAGTTTTATTTCTGGATATTGTCTTTTAATCTTCCGTATTTCGGACATATATAGTTTATCAAACTCTCCCATACCGCCTGTGTAAAAGGTTTTGCAACCTTGTTCAGCTATCTGTAATAAAACAATATATGATTGCTCGGATATGTTTTCAAATACTTCTCTATGCCCAAAGCCGCAGCAGGCTTTTATTTTTTTATCGTTCATACTACACCTCCCATACTATTATAACACAACTACCATACTTTTATATGGTAGTTAGTAACAAGTTCTCGGTATTTTATCATACGGTTGTAGGGTAAAATAGTAACAAAAGCGAGGTGTTTATATGGATGCAACCGAAAGAATAAAATCTATTATGGAACAAAGAGGATGGTCAGCCTATCGGCTCTCAAAAAACTGCGGTTTATCTGAGAATACCATTGCAACAATTCTTAAACGTAACTCATTGCCGTCTATTAGTACATTAGAGGCGATTTGTAAGGGCTTCGGAATAACTATGTCCGAATTTTTTGCAGAAGGCGAAATGGTAGAAATGACACCGGAATTAAAGGAGCTATTCGATGGTTGGGTTAATCTCAATCCCGAACAGAAAGCTGCCATCCAACAAAATGACCCGACCCCAAAAAGTTAGACCCAAAAATCTAGCTTTAGGAGGTCGGTATTTTTATGAGAAAATACAGTTTTGAATTCAAGAAAAAAGTAGTAATGGATTATCTTGAAGGAAAAGAAGGGTATAAGATATTACGAAAAAAGTATGGAATGCCTGATACACATCAAATACGAACATGGATTTCATCCTACAAGAAATTTGGAGATAAAGGGATAATGGGTTCAAACAAAAATAGAACTTACTCTTTTGAATTTAAATTGTATGTGGTAGAATTGTACTTGACAACGGAAGCATCATATCGAGAAGTAGCTTTGAGTGTAGGTATATACGACCCATCAACAATAGTAAAGTGGGTAAATGACTATCGAAAATCAGGAATTGATGCGTTGCGACCAAAAAGAAAAGGAATGAAGCATACAGTGTCAAGGACAAAGAAAAATAATCCTAATAAAGATAATCAGGAATACCTAAAAGAACTTGAGGAAGAAAATTTAAGATTAAGAATAGAGAATGCTTTTTTAAAAGAAGCGAGGAGAATGCGTTTAGAGGACGAAGCAAAAATGAGAGAAAGGCTCGACTCATTAGCAGTCTCCGAGGACAATTCAGATTAAAAGACCTTCTCTCATACACAGAAATGCCAAAAGCAACATATATGTATTGGCAAAAGAGATTTGATAAAGAAAATCCTGATGAAGCGATAGAAAAAGAAATTTTGGACATACGAAAAGAAAATCCAAACTATGGATATAGAAGTCTTTGTAAAGCTTTAAGAAATAAAGGTGTTGTTGTTAATAAGAAGAAAGTACAAAGAATAGTACAAAAATTAGGCATACAGGTAAAATCATTTACCCGTAAAAGCAGAAAATACAATTCTTACAAAGGTGAAGTGGGCAAAATAGCACCAAACAGAATAAGACGAAGATTTAACACAAATATACCACATCAAAAAATAACAACAGATACAACAGAATTTAAGTATTATGAAATTGATAAGAAAGGAAGAATGACAACTAAAAAACTCTATTTAGATTCATTTATGGATATGTATAATGGAGAAATAATCAGTTATGGAATATCAAAAACACCATCATCAGATAATATTCTAAATGCATTAGACAAGGCAATAGAAATAACAAAAGATTGTAAATATTGAAGAACCTTTCATTCAGATAGAGGATGGGCATATCAAATGAAAGCATACAAATACAAACTAAAGGAAAATAGAATCTATCAAAGTATGTCAAGAAAAGGAAATTGCTATGATAATTCAAAGATGGAAAACTTCTTTGGAATATTAAAACAAGAAATGTATTATGGAAAAACATACTACAGTTATGAAGAACTTGAACAAGCAATAAATACATATATTGACTACTACAACAACAAAAGAATAAAAGAAAAATTAGGATGGTTAAGTCCGGTTGAATTTAGAATTAAAAGAAAAATTGCATAACAAAAAGCGTAATAGTTTTTGCTACTACGCTTTTAAGTCTAACTTTTTGGGGTCACTACAGAAGTAACATTGCTTTTTTGCTTTTAGAATTTTTGATAATCATAATAAGCTCCAAACTATAGTTTACTCATATTCAGCGGAATTTCCATAAGAGTTAATAGTTTCAATATTAAAATTTCCGTCTGGATTTGACTAAATATTCCGCAATTTTCTTTGCGGTTATTTCTAACAAAAAAATTCACATCCATCATTAATTTATTTAACTATACAATACAAAAAGTTTTGTGTCTACTTATTTGGCATAACGTGTTATATTTAGGCAAAAGATGTAATATTAATATCCCACAGAAAAGCAAAATTTTTCCGCTTTCCTGTGGGATATTAGTATAAAAGAGTAAGTATGGAATTAGAGCTCTATATAAATATTGAAGAAATAAATAGAGCCTGAAAATATAAAAAGCAGAGCATACTTGAAAAAGTCCGTTAAATTGGAATTGGCGGTAAAACAGAAACGGAAGTCAAATATGCTCTGAAAATTTTAGTCAAACCGACTATTTGTAAATAACTTATTTGTTTTTCAATATAATGCTACAGATAAAGTAACCGTTTTCTTCATAATAATCGAATGCTCCATTATATTTTTTAGCAATATCATTTATTATCTTTGTACCGAAGCCGTGGATAATTTTGTCTTTCTTCGTTGTATTTAGTTCAGGATTCCCTTCTAACACGGAATGTCCAATCGTGTTTTTCATACTAAAATAATAAACTGATTCATCTTTTTTGATTGAGAAATCTATATGTTTGTTGCTGTTCATTTTTTTACAAGCTTCAATGGCATTATCAAATAAATTGCTGATAAGACTGCATAAATCTATATCGCTTATGCCATCAAAATCCAATACAGTGATTATTGAAACCTCTATTTCAAGTTCCTGTGCGATTGCCGATTTATAGTTAATAACGGCATTTACAACATCATTATTTGTATTAATAACGTTTGCAAACAAAGTAAAGTTATGTATATTATCATTTATATATTTTGTTGCCTTGTCAATATTTCCGCTCTTAATCAGCGAACCGATAACAATATAATTATTTTTTATATCATGCCGCATTTTTCTGATGATTTCATATTGAGCTTTTGCATTTTCAATATAATTTGATTGATATACTTGCTGCATACGAAGCATTTCATTTTCTTTTATAACAGAGTTCTTTTTACTTAAATCAATAACAAGGTATACTGTAACAATATTAATAAGTACGATCCCTGCTATACAAATCACTATTACAAGCCTTGTGTTACTCGGAACATTTTGTGTAGATGTTAAAGTGAGAAATCCTGCTATTACTACGCTTATAAAAAGAACCGACAATATGAGTATCCACTCTCTGCTGCTTAAATCATTCTTGTTTTCTTTTTTGAAAATTCCTAATGTAAGCTTATATACATATAAAATGATTAACTGACATACGACAATGCTAATAAAACGTTCCAAGCTTTGATGTAAAAAAATATTATTAACCGACTTATTAAATAAAAGTGCAAAAAAATTAGCAACTAAAGATGTAATAATACTAATAAATATTACGGAAAAAGACGAAATGAAGAATTTTTTTAGTATTTTTCCATCCAGACAAATAAGTGAGTATACAAATACTATTCCTATATATACGCACAGATATACTCCTTCAAAATTAATGAAATAGTTAATTATGCTTATTGTGATTGTCAATATAAAAGCGCACACAATCCCGCCGCTTTTGAAGAAGGAGCGTTTTTTTCTGTCACCAAGGATTGAATATACATAATCAGAGATAATAATTCCTTGATAAAAATTTACTACGACTTCAAGTAACTGCCACAGAGTATCGATCATATTGTATTCCTCAAATACAAAGTATATTTTTCATTAACTATTTTCTTATAATTCCTGCTCATTGGTAATTTCAGGTTTATGTGTTTTAATATAATTTCATCTTTGCGGTTGTCTATAAAATCAATATATACCGGATTGATAATATAACTTTTATGTATTCGTATAAAGTCATATATTTCAAATCTATTTTCACATTCTTTAATAGTACATCTATCTTTAAAAGACTTATTTTCATTTAATACATAATAATTAATATAGTGTTTATTACTTTCCAAATATATAATATTTCTAATAGGGATAGGGTATTTTTTAGAAAATTCATCCTCTAAAATCATAATTTCATTTTGTTTCATATGACGCATTAATTTTCTTACAACATTCGCAAAACTTTTATCTAAAGTTTCCGGTTGATCTTTTCTGATAAAATCAAAGGGTTGAAAATCAAAGCTGTCGTAGACCAATTCAGAATGCGATGTGATAAATATTATACGACATCCCGAATATCCCATTCGTATGTTTTTGGCGACATCAAATCCATTTATTTCCGGCATATCGATATCTAAAAAAATCACATCAAAATTACTCTCCTTATGAGATTTTAATAACAAATTACCCGAACTGAAGCTGAATATTTCAAAATATGATGTGTATTGTTTAAATATATTCTGAAGTATAAAGTGCATATTCTTTAATAAATCTTCGTTGTCATCACAAATAGCTATTTTCATTTTTCCCTCTTCATATAATGCAAGCCTAAATATGTATATTATATTTTATATTATATCACTAATGTGCAGAAAAATAAACAAAAATCTATTTTTGCCGCTGTTTTCACATGGAACTTTTTAATATGTTGCATTTTGTGACATAAAATTACACCTTGTGCCCCAAATATTGATTTTTTATTTCAAAAATGATATAGATTGTATATAAAATATTTCCGCAAATTGCAATAGCAAGTTGCGACTGGTAAATATTTGGGATTTTAGTATCTTGAAAAATACTGCTCGAATCTATATAATATATTGAGCCTATTGAAGAGTCTGTTAATGTAAATATCAATACAAAAGAATTATACCGGAGATTACAAGCCAACACCGCATGAGTATATTGAGGATAAAAAACCGAAGAAATTTAACTATGTACTCTTTGTTTACTGCATAGCAAATTTTGAGCAATAACTTGCTTTTCACGGAATCCCCATTATGTTATACGTCATGTATCCATAATCAATTATTCAAGTGGTAATTTTCCAATAGCATCAATAAAGCATCAAAATGATTTTAGTGTTCTGGCAAGAGTGCAAAAACGACTTAAAAATGGCATTGCAATCAACTTTTTGGAGATTTCAACAGCCGCTCCAAAACCGCGTGCCGAGGGTTCAAGTCCTTCTGCCCCTGCCAAGCAAAAACGGCTTAAACACTGCGTTTAAGCCGTTTTTTGGAATATAAATATGTACGGAACGTGGTTTGTCAGACCGATATTTTTACCTGATTATCTGTCAAAATTTGTTATCTGGTGTTAATAATTCCAACGTTTCCGTCTGCTACATCATCAATATAGCATCAAATAGGAGGATTATATGAGCGATAAATCTTTTAGAGCGGTAAAAGAAGCCCTCAACGATACAGAACGTTACTATGGTAAGAAAGATGTAATTGTTAGTGTAAACGATAAAGTATTTCCTTACAACAATGTGCTTGTTTCAATAAATTATAATATAAGATATATGCAAATGGATGTTCAGGTCATATGGGAAGATGATAAGGAACAAATCTCTTATAAAGAACTTAATCTACACGGAATATATAATACTAATTTTCAAGATTTCACATTTCAAAACCATAGTTTAATATGGAAAGACGGCAACAATACCATTTCAATTGTTTTTTAAAATTTCTTTTAAAATTTCTTATTTATTTTATTATATTTATTCAGATAGAAGATTCGATTTGTTTACAGCATAATAAGTTTTATTAGTATTACAAAAGGTATCTTATAAAATTTGAAATGATTTTCAACTGATTGGATTTGATCTTATGGCGAAGATTGAAAGAATTAAATGTGGTAATGGAAATTGTTATATTGTTTCCAATGGTAAAAAAGCTATATTGGTTGATACGCATCAGAAAAAATATAGAGAAAAGATATTAAGCTTTTGTAAACCGTATAACATCAGTCTGATTATTCTTACGCATGGACACTTTGATCATGTTCAGAATGCAGCCTTTTTGTCTGAATATCTTAATACACCTATTGCAATGCATAAAGCTGATTTGGGTCTTATTCCCAATAATATGGTTCAATCCTTATACGCACATACTTTGTTAGGAAAAATAGTACTATCAGCATCTATGAAATGCTTTAACATCGATAATCTTCCAAAATTCAAACCTACTATTTTCCTTAAGGAAGGGGATACGCTAAACAATTATGGCATTTTTGGAACAATCATTGAACTTCCGGGGCCTACAAATGGCTCGATTGGAATAGATGTAGAAGAAAAAAGTCTCATTGTTGGAGATGCGTTAATGAATATGTTCTATCCTACCGTATCTATGTTATATCATAATAGACCAGCTATGTTAGAAAGTGCAAAAAGAATAAGCAATTTAGGCGATAGAACCATATGTTTTGGTCACGGTAAACCAGTAAAAAATAAATCGTGGGCATTATGATTTTTTAATATTTTCTATTTTTACATCTTAATCCTAAACTTCTAAAATTTAATGATTATTGATAACATACTACCGCCTAAGTTTTTTAATTAACTAAGGCGGTATATTACTGTTACAGATTAAACCCATCCGTAATACCATTTAATTTCGTCAAATCTCTTTTTACATAATACAGTTCCGTAATTTCGGAAGTAGTATGTCCAAGAAGGTCTGCAACCTGTCGTGGGGTTAACGATTTGATTGAGCCGTCAGGTTGTTTTATGCCGTTTACAAGGTTAGTGGCAAAAGTGTGGCGGAGTGAGTGCAAGCCTTTGGTTTCTATTCCTGCGGCTTTAAGGATTCTGTAATAGCGTTTGCGGAAATTTACCGGTCGGGTGAAATTGCCGTTTTCATCGGGTATCAGCGGTGAGTCCTCTCCAAAGTAGAATTCATTTCTTAAATCAAGTATCATTTCTATTGCAGTATCGTTCAGCGGAACATCTCTCTTGCTTGTGGCACTTTTCAGCTTGCCGACCTTAACCTCTCGTCCTTTTTCTGCTGTGACACCGTCACGCTTTGATATTTCCTTTACTCCTCTGTTAAGGTGCATTACACGATTTTCAATGTCAATGTCGCTGTTGAGAAGTCCGAGCACCTCGCCTGTTCTCAAACCGGTATTCAGCATAAGTATATATGCTGCGGCTTGCTGATATTTTCTCTTGCCGTTTGAGAATGTGCTAAATGCTTCATCTTTGAATATTTTAATTTCTTCCGGCGTGAATACCGTTATGGTTTCGCTCGTCGGAAGATTTTCTTTGTCCTGCGCCGCCATAAAGTTGCTCTTTTTTATCATCGGAGCACTTATCATTGGATTTCTGTCAATATATTCCTGTTGGGTAAGATAGCGGAAATATTCATTCAGGACATTATGAACTTTCTTAACCGTAGTGTAGGCATATCCCTCGTTCATCTTATCGTTGAGTAGCTTTTTGATATCTGCCGATTTAATGTCCCCAACTACTTTATCGCCGATATACGGATAGATTTGATTTTTCGCTGTACATTCATACCTGTCATACGTAGTGCGTTCAACAGACGGGAACTTGAATACTTCAAGCCAGTTCTGCATACTGTCTTTCAGCCTTTTCTTTGTTTCCTGCGACTCAATTATTGAGTCATTAAACGCCGCAATATATTCCGTCATTTTCTTATTGACTTCGGCTTTTGTTGTACCGGAAAAGCTCTTCCTTTTTCGTTCGCCTTGCTCATCCATATACCAAACAACACCGCCCCAACGATTATCCGTCCTTTTGAAAGCGTTGCCGTTAGTAAGTAATTTCCTTGTTGACATAATATCAGCTCCTTTTCAAGTACAACAACATACCATAAATTCATCTGAATATCCAGACCAAATTTGAATTTCTCAAAAATCGCCCACATCGTTTTTATTTGTTGTTTTCGATTACTTTCCTGCTGAATGCAATAAAATCGCAACACGGGCGACACACGGCTCAACAGAGGGATTACATTGACATTGTAAATCCCTGCTCTTCATCATTTTCAATTTCATTCCGATTAACTGTTCTGTCGGTTTTAAGTCCGTGAGTAAGCTTTTTCTCTTCAAGTTTAGATTTTAGTTTGCTGTCAACCTGACCGAATAATTTAGCTCGTTTACGCTTGCAACTGTTTGCAATCAATTTTGCGAGTGTGAGGACTATTCCTGAAACAGATTGCTCAACACTTGATTTATCAATTTCCATTGTCGGAGTTGTTTTGGATAATAAACTAATCGACTTCAAAATATAGTTCTTGATACTTCTGAATTCCTTGTTATCTTCAAGCGGTATATCGGGCTTTTCATTATCGTAATACAGCGACAACTTTTCTCTGTTGATTTCATTCCACTTTGAATAGAGCTTTGCAAGATTTTTATTCCTTGCAATTTCCGCCACAATATTATTGACGGTTTCTTTGATTAATTTTGGAAGATAGCCGTACATCAACCTGCCGTTGTAACTTTTGAGCTGTTCAGCAAGTTTTCTGAACAGCTCAACTATTTTATCGGAAACATAAACATCCGAATCAATATTTGAAAATAAATCATCAATTACATTCTTTGCCTCATTTTTAAGTTCATCACGGATTTCTGTCTGCATTTCAAACAGCTTGTACTGTTCATTTCTGAATATATCATTACCAAATACACTTCTCATACTTTCGATACCTTTGTTAGTGAGATATCCTTGTCCTGATTTAGAATACACCATAAGATGTATGTGAGGATGATGTGTTGTGTTATGAAATGCTCCGTACCACTGCAAGTCGCTCAGCTCTATTTTATGAGCCTTGGCAATTTCAAGAGCATTTCTTCTGATTAAAATTTTCCAAGCATTTGCATTGTTATACCCAAGTCTTTCAGCATCTTCTCTCTTAAGACTAATGACATGTGTCCACACAATTCCGTTGTGATTTGAAACTTCATCAGCAACCTCATCAAGATTTATTTTCTCATCAGTTTGCGAAAACAATCCGTGTTTACCTAACTTCTCAACACCGGGTCTTTCAGCATAGTAATTCACAAGTTTTTTAACACCGTCTATCCTGTCAGCGTTTCGTTCGAGAAATTCGTTGAGGAAGTCTGTTGCATTAGCCTTTGTCTTATTTTCAAGATAGGATTTCATTTCGGGATAGTCCCAAGCTTCAGGTACAGTTTTAAGTGCAGTGCAGATTAAATCATTTTGATTTTTAGTTGCAGGAGAGTTATCAATACCGTTTGGCAGTTTTTCAACACCCTCACGAGTGCCCATATATTTTATTAGTTTGCCTGCATTTGAAGATGCAGGATTTTTTATATATCGGCTTGTAAAAATTATCTTCGGCATTTATTAACCTCGTTGGAATTTGTACGCATTTTCAAAGGTTATGATACCGTTGTTCCTTGCGACTTCTTCTGCACAGAGATTATTCAGCGATGATAATGAAACTTTATCAATCTGATTTGTTGCTGCTATAACATTACTTAGCTTTGCCTGTTCAACAGCCATCTTGAACAGCATCTCAGAAATATTTTTCTCAACACTTTCAATCTCACTTTTAATAGTCTGAGCGAGTATTGGCGAGAGATAATCAATGCATTTTTGTTGATGAAGATAACCGATATAGAAATTAACTGCCTGACAGACAAAATTACTTTTTGAAGTTGCATTTGCCATATCAAGCATTTCTATCATTTCTTCAACCATTGATGGTTTCATCCAATAGGCATATTTCTTTTTATTTTCGCTCATTTCTGATAGACCCCTCAAATTCTGATTTTTGACATACTGCAAAACCGCATAACAGTCGGCTCTGCCGTCTGATGTGACTCCGTGGGGAGACGCCCCACTTTAACCTGCTTTTCATAGTTTTTTTCTAAAAGGAGGTTGTTTGATTGTTGGGTAAGCATAAGAAAATGACCATTTCCGAATTTGAGAAATGGTCAAGGTTTGCATCAAGTTTGAGGGATAAGGCGATTGCAAGAGAGATTGACTTTTAACAGTATTATGCGGATATACGGAAGTAGCTTATCTTTGTTTATAGCGACGCAGATTTTGGATATGCGTAATCATAAAACACGCATCTTCAACATTAAACTTTATAGAATTAAAGGCTTAGCATTTTATAATCAAAATCACTCCAAAGAAATCTTCCCATCTGCAATATAATATGTTTTATCACAAAGTTCCTCAATATCCCCCTTAACATGAGACGTTAAAATAACTATACCCTTTTCTTTATGTTTACGAATTAGATTTTTCGTAAGTTCAACACTTTTTGCATCAAGTGCATTCATCGGTTCATCTAATATTAACACCGTTGGGCTATGCATAAAAGCCTGTATCAATCCCATTTTTTGCTTTGTGCCCAAAGACAAATTTTTATATTTGATATTTGCAAATTCTGTGATATTATAAAAATTGAGCCAAACTTTTAAATCAATATCATTTTTATTTTGACACATTGCTCGCACTGCATTTAAATTTTTTATCAAACTATAATGTGATATAAATTGAGGGTTTTCTATTAAAACTCCTGCATCTTGTATATAGTTTCCTCTTTTGCGAATTTCAGTTCCATTTTGAAAAACATGACCTGAAGTTAATTTAATATAACCGGCTAGTGCTTTCAAAATTTGTGTTTTTCCGGAACCATTTTGACCTACCAATCCGTAAATATTATTCATCTCAAAATTGAGATTTATGTCACTTAAAACAACTTTGTCACCATATTTCTTTTTTCCGTTTTTAATTGTTAATTTCATGATTCATCCTCCCTTAATTGAACACCCAATGTAGATACCGAGATAAAAAATAATGTTATGCAGATAAGCAATGCAATTATTGGATTTAATAACAACATTCCTTGTAATAGAAATATAGCAAAAGAATATATAAGAACAATTAACGCATTTTTACTGATAAGTTGACTTATCGAAAACAAAATCCATTCTAATAAAAATAATTCAACACAAGTTAACAATACTGATGCTGTATCACACTCAAAGTTACAAACAATAAAATATGTAGATATTACTGCTGCTATCATTGTTACATATTCTTTTATATATCGTATTGTAATTAATTTTATCAGTCTTACTTCATATTGTATACGTCTATTCGAATGACCTTTTATAATACTTCTCGCTCCATCAGCTAAATCTGATGATAAGGAAATAGTTGAATAAAAAGAAATAGAAAATAACCCCAATATTGATACTACCTTTACAAAATCAAAATAGGTGTTTCCCATTTCATCAGCAGAATAAAATGAAAGCAATCCTTGCCTGATAAATGTATTTAGCGATACATTATTAGCGCCACTTAATGTAATATTGTTTATCAGAAGAAAAGACAATAAGCCTATCATAACAATTTGCATAATCTGCAAAACACATTGCTTTAATAATCTAAACTTCATATGATACCACACATTTGGAAACAAGATATATTGCTATATAAATTAGATAGGGAGAAAAAATCTGTATTATATTTAAATTACTATAAGATGTTATCATTAATGATGTCATTGGAACAAATTCAAAAGGCAAAAAATAGTATAAAATTGGCGACAATACCCATAAAAAGAGTACAAAAAACAAAGCTCCTTTTATAAAGCTTTTCATAACATCGACCAAGTAGCATGCAAAAATTCCGTTTATAAAAATCGAGATTGACTTTATAAAACCATAAAACACGGCGTATAATACAGGATTTATTATTATTTTGCTTAATATTGAATCGTTTGAAAAATCTGTTTCTAAATTTGAATACGAAAAACCTGATGAAAAAGCCGATACTAAAATAACAGTCAAATATACCAATAAGAAAATAACAACAGGGATTAATGCGCATGTCGATTTTAAGATAAGCAGCTCACCGGAATATAGTTTATTTTTGCCTATGTTGTATTTTACCATTCTATTTTTTATATTATAATAATTGTAAACAGTAATTAAGATTATAATAGGAAGTGCAAATGATTGATAAAAGCTGAAATTAAATAGAGAAACATCATATGACAACATTGAATTAATAACGTGTTGCTTTATTTCATCCCCATTCACATTTGCTAAATCGGGAGCATTAATGTCAAAAGTAAAATAAGTTGTGATTACATCCCAATATACACATATAATCAGCCCCATTGCTAAAACAGGAAAAATCCATTTAAACGAAAAGAAATGATAATATTTTTTCATGTAAATCTTACCTCAATAATAAAAATTTTATATATTATAAAACGGGCATACATTGGTCTATATTATTTTTTGATTACTTGTTATTAACTTTCGTCTGGAGACCAGCTTCCTGTTAATGCAACTGCACCATCAAAATTATGCCGATATACGGAAGTAGCTTATCTTTGTTTTCTGCTATGCAGATTTTAGATATGTATAATCAGGTATTATATAATTATAAAAATATTACAAACGTTTGAAACAAGAATTTGATAACACAAAAACAAATATACTACTTATCAATATAAAAATATATGGACATATTATGTCCATGGTGCTGCTTGGAATATCAGATGAAAGCATATTAATAAACTTAAGAAAGTCAATATTGGCAGTCATGCAAAATATTTCGTAACACACACTGATAATAAAAGGAATTGCTATATTTTTTAAAATTATAGATATTGAAAAACTAATACTAAAAAAAGCAAATGCCTGAACAAAAAATATAAAAATATAATTGAAATAATTAAAATTTAGTATTATACAATATAAGCCAAGCAATACACATATATGCAGGAAATAAAAAACAAACACAAGAAAAAGTTCAACTATAAGACTTTTTTTATAAACAAGCAATAGTTCTCTGATCCTGCCCTCTACATACTCTCTGAAACCAAATAAAGTCCACCATACAGCAAAAAATGGGCAAAAAATTTGTAACATTATGTATGTTGAAAAATAACATTGTTCGGGTGAATATCCTTTAGCAAAATCCAAATATGTTAAAAAAGGAAGTACAAGAAATAAAAAAACAACAGGTACAATATAGAGAATTCCCATTCCTTTTAGTGTTAATTGTATTAATGAAAGGCGGTTTATATATCTTTTAAGGCACATAAATATCCATCCTCTATATCAGCGTTAATACTCACTCCCTGCTCAATAAAATTACTTGAGAGAACGATTATATAATTTTTATTATCCTTACTGATTCTGTCTTTAACATAATAATTTCCCTCTAAATTATTTTCATATTCTTCGTCTAAAAGAAAAACTTTTTCATTTCCGATAGAAGTAATATCGCTGCAAGTTCCCTGAACAACATTTCTTCCCTCATTAATTATAACAATCTCATCACATATTGATTTTACGTCCGAAACAATGTGAGTAGAAATAATAATAGTTTTATCATTTTTTATTTTCCTTAAAAGAGATTTAAATCTTACTCTCTCCTCAGGATCAAGACCTGCAGTCGGTTCATCAAACAAAACAATTTCAGGATTTCCCATTATAGCTTGGGCTATTCCCAATCGTCGAACCATACCTCCTGACAGCGAACCCACTTTGTTTTTAATTTTATCACTTAGGTTGACCAAATCAATGCAATATCTGATTTCATTGTCTTGATTTGACTTAGGTATTTTCTTTAATGTGGCAAAATATCTCATAGTTTCATATACAGTCAATGATTTCATAGCACCAAACTGCTGAGGCAAATATCCTATATTTTCACAATCGCACTCAATGCTTCCCTTTTCGGGAGAAAGCAAACCGCATATACATCTCATCATAGTAGTTTTGCCGGAACCGTTTGGCCCAAGCAAGCCATAAATACCGTGCTTAAATTCGCAGGAAAAATCATTTAAAGCTTTTGTTTTCTTAAAAGACTTGGTGCAGTTCTTCAAAATCAGCACAATTATACCTTCTTCCTTGTTAATTATCATTTATACTTTCGGAGTCAACCACGGCTTTTTCTACATATTTAGAATAGCCCATATCTCTTTGAGCAAGAAGTATTTCAGCAACTTGCTTCTTTGTTTCCTCATCAGTTGCTTTATTAATAAAAACTGTATCATCTCCTAAAAATATTCCATCATAAATACAATTAGAAGAAAGCATTTCATTTGTCTGAATAATAGTATATTCTTTGAGATTTAATTTATTGCTGCTATTGTTATCCAACTCATTAATGTATTTCTGAATTTCGTCTATATATTCTTCATCTATTTCGCTCAATCCCCACCCCTTTACAGTAATTGCATAAATCTTATAAATATCAGACGAATTTGATTTATAAAATCCACTAAAAAGCGTAGGATAGCTTGTAACCCCGACAAAACAATTTTTCTCATTCTTTACCTCATCAAGATTTGAATAAAACTGCCTTGCTGAATCAACTCGAATATTAAATTCTGTTTCGGATTTTATCTCAATCGGATTATATGTGGTATAATCACCCGTAATTTTGTAAAATCCGGGAATAGGGTAATATGCAAAAAAGCCGGGCAGAGAACACGCCTGATAATTACTGTATAATATAGGTGAATAACCGCTGTACTTTATGCTTATAAGTTGCAGGTTTCCGTTCCCTATTACAGTAACATAATCTCCTTCACGATTATATTTTAAAGCATTTCCTTCAATATCAGTTATCTTTAAAACATTGTATCCATGGTACAATGTAAAATTGTAATACTCTAAACCTGTATCAGATAAAGTCATTGATACTTCGGCATCTAATTGTCTGTAAATGCTTAAATCCATATCGTATGATGTAACTTCAAAATCCGGATCTTGGTTCTTTTGCTCATTTTCAGTATAAAACAAATAATCTGACATTGAAATACTGTCAAGCTGAGCTCCCTTTTCAATATGGCTTCCGCCATAAAAGTAGCCAACCAGATTAAATGTTGAAATTAATAGTGTTAATGACAGTAAAACAGCTTTTAATGCGGTTTTCTTTATTTGACAAAGTTTGAAAAACAAAAATGACAGTAGAGAAATCCAGAAAATAATTAAATTCCATCTATAAATTTCAGCATACATACCGTAATCATGGTTTATGTACCACTCTAAATCATTTGGCAGAATATATGCAAGAAAATATTTTGATTCCCAAAAATTAATTTTGGTAACCTGGCTTAAACCCCCCGGAATAAAGTCAGATGTACTTGACACAAGGAAAATTATAAGCGCCATAAGAGCATATGAAACAATCCTTTTCGTCTTTTGAGCAAAAAAAACGCCAAGTAAAATCGGGATTATTCCACCCAGAAAAACATATAAAAATAAAACTGAAAATATATGATACAAATAACTGTAGTCATTCATTCCGGATGACAAAAATATAACAAAATTAAATACAAATGCGCTAAAGAACTCTAAAGCCGGAATAAACAACAAAACTGTTACAGTACTTGTTAAAATCCTAGTCTTACCATTTTTGTGTGAATACAATGCTTCATCTATATAACAACGCTTATATAGGTAAAAGAATTCATATGATGTAAAACATAATATTACAAATGATAGTAAGCATAATTTTATAGAATTCTTTAAATATATTAATACATCATTATTGAGTGAAAAGCTATAACAACTATATACAAGATTCCCCAAAAAACATACTAACAGTATGATAACTGGAATAAATATTATTTTAGTTTTAAAAAACAATTTTAAATTTTGTTTTATCATTTTTACTCACCCTGTTCCTTGTAAGTACGGGTCTTACAAGGAAATAATAAATCAATCTTTTAGTATATTTTTTTAGTAGTCCATCAACAATTATTTCTTCACGCATGCGAGTGCGTTCTCCTGCTGTTATTATACCATCTCTGTATTTTTTATTTAAGCTGTTAATCTCATCAGGGAATAACTTATCCCCAAAAGAAACATTTTTTAGTGTTTCAGTTTTTTCGGTAACATAACATACTCCATCAATTCTTATAGCCGCAAACATAGTAATATTATCGGTGGTTAATGAATAATATTTATATTTGAAGTCAAAACCGCCAAATCAATTCAATTACCGATCCTTTATCAGACACATCAATATCAACAGCATATTCTTGATTTTCAGACCCTTTTGAAGCTTCTAACAAATGCTTTCCTTCTATAGGTTTCCAAGCTACTGCGCCATTTTTGTCAGACGTTCCAACAACTTCTGCAATATCTGTATGTGCGCTGCCTTCATTGGCATGCGGTTGAATAACCACATCAATCCCTTCTATAACATTCCCGGAATTATCCTTAAAGATAAAAGTGACTTTATCTTTTGAATAAGTGGCATTCTGTTTTGATGATTCACTTCCGCTTGTATTTTCCGATGATTGAGTTTTTTCTTCGTTTGAAGTTTTAGATTTGGTAGTACTCTCCGGTTTCGTAGTTTCTGCAGTAGATGAATCAGGTTGTGTTGTACTTTCCTGACTTGCTGTTGTTTCATTAGTAACTTTTTCAGAAGCAGTAATTTTAATATTATCTTCTGTTTCTGTCAAATTCGCATTTCCGGAGCAAGCTGTACTTATTAAACAAGCACAAATTAAAACACAACTGAATACAATTGTGTTTATAATTTTTCGCATATGTGCAACCATAAATCATCATCCTTTTTACTTTGTTGAAATTAATTATGCAAAATTAAGCGATTGATTAATACAAATTAGTTCCCATTGGCTTCATCTCCTTATTATGATAGTGATAGTATTCAATAAATATATAAGGCAACCGATATTAACTTATATATTATAAGCGCACACTTTTTCATCAAAAACACTAAGCCTATTAATTATTGCTTAATTGTGCATTCGCTTAAATGTTACAAATTAATCTCATTTTTTATTTTACCCAACAATGTTGTAATTTTAACACGTATTTAAAATAAAAACATAATTTTTACAAAAATGGTAATAAATTCGACAAAAAATGCACTTTTCATATTGACTGATAAAATAATAAAAAACAAAAGATTTATAATGACTATTTTTTCATTGTATGTTATACTTATGATGTTATTTACGGGAGGTTTTTCGGTTGAAAATTATGATTTGTGACGACGACAAATATATTGCCGATGAAATACAAAGCAAGCTGACTGAATTTACGGATAAGCATAAAATATATTTTGATATTGATGTGTTTTACAACGGCGTCGCTCCTATGAAAAGCGATGCCAGTTATGATATGGCGTTTATCGACATTGAAATGCCGCAGGTAAACGGGCTTACTTTGGCGGCTCATTTAAAAGCTTTTAATCCCAATATAATTATTTTCATAATTACTTCCCACGAGTCTTATCTTGACGACGCAATGGATTTGGATGTGTTTCGCTATCTGTCAAAGCCTATTGACAATGACCGTTTTTTCAGAGCATTAAATACGGCTATTAACTATTATCATTCCAATACTCAAATAATAACTCTTGAATACTATGACGAGTATTATTCTGTTTTCACAAGCGATATAGTATATATAACTATTGAAGAAAGAAAGGCTGTTATTATAACACGGCAGAAGAAGTATTATACAAATAAAAAATTAAGTTATTGGAAAGAAAAACTAAAGGATTACGATTATTTTGCACAACCGCATTACAGCTATCTTGTTAATCTGAGGTATGTCTCGGATTTTAATAAGACTCAGCTTAATATTAAAGTAGATTTAAAAACTGAAACTCTACCTATATCTCGAAGGAACTATTCAAACTTTAAAAAGGCATATTTTGCATACATAGGGGTATAAAAATGGTATATACAATTTGCTATGCATTTATTTTTCTTGCAGAAATTCTGATATCACTATTTTATTTTGAAAATAAATTTGAAAGAAAGGCAAGTAAAAAGTTTCTGATAATCTCATTACTGGCAACTTATGCAATTCTGTACTTTGCAAGGCTGTTTAATATAACCGTTATAAATATGCTCACATTTTTTGTCTGCAATTTCTTTTTGCTTCGTCTTTGCTACAAGACAAAAATAAAGTCCGCAATATTCCATTGCAGTATACTTTTAGTATTTAATGTTACTACAGAATCTGTTGTTATGTTATTCTCAGCTGCCATACTCGGGACTGAACTACTCGCCTGTCTTGATAATTCGGTAAACCTTATTTTTCAATCAACCATCAGCAAACTGCTTTATTTTTCTTCAATGTATATACTGTCTAAGGTATCATCAAATGAGCGTCGTAAGGAAAGTCCTGCTACATCGCTTATACTGTTTCTTCTGCCAATATCAAGTACTCTGATTATATATGCAATATTATATTCACTTGCAGAATATGAATTAGGACAAGTCTTTTTAACCTTGCTTTTAATCGGCATAGTGGTGTTGCTTTTTTCAAACATAGCGGTGTTCTGGGTTTATGAATTCACTCTGAAAACTCAGAGCCGCAATATGGAATTGGAATATGAAAAGCAGAAACTAAAATCTGCAGCTGAGTATTACGATTTACTCAATGAGCAGAATGAAAACTCAAAAATTGTTATGCACGACATAAAACGGCATTTAAACGCCATTAAGAGCATTGCCAAAGACAAGTCTGTTACAGAGTACATAGACGATTTTATTGAAGACTTCAGCATAAATAAATCTGTTGATTATTGTAACAATCCTATGGTTAATTCTATAGTCAACAGGTATAAATCTGTGTGCGACAGGCTTGGGGTGAAGATGAATATTGACATCAGAAGTGCTGATTTTAGCTTTATGAGCGAACCCGACATAACTGCTCTGCTTGACAATCTGCTTGAAAACGCAGTTGAAGCGGCACAAAATACAGAGAACGGATTTATAGATTTTTCGGCTTTCGTCCGCAAAAATAAATATCTGTCAATACAGCTTACAAACTCTGTAAAGAATATTATAACCGTCAAAAACAACCGAATAGCATCGTCCAAAAAATCAGGCTCAATACACGGAACAGGACTAAAAAGCATTCAAAAGGTTGTAAAAAAATATGATGGTGAAATAAATATGTGTTTCAACGAGGATGATATGACCTTCACATCAAATGTTGTGTTTGAAATTCCTCGACTAAACTATGAATATTGATTACAAAAACATTAATAAGAGGAGTTTCAACGCCTGATAAAGACAAAGAAAACACTTTAGAAATGACTTTGCTCTACAACAGCGGATTTTCCGATTTCTCTCCTAATGGGGTATTCAAGGTTAACAGAATTATATTTGGTGATGTATATGAATGGGTGGGTAAACACAGAAGTAATAATATTAAGAAGCGTTAATTGTTGCTTTTAGAAAAGAGTGTATAGTATTCTAATTGGTATTGTATTGATAAAGATTTGAAGAGACTGTGCGGTAATATCAGTAAGTGCAGGCTATGTCCACAATGATTTTGTTATCTGTTATTTTGGCGATCATTCTGAATATGAATACTTCTTACCGCTATTTATTCTAAGCCGATTTAAGAGTCTGCTACTACAAATATCATCACAGAGATTACAATCCTTCACCACATGAGTATATTGAGGAAAATAAAAATCTCTATTCTTTGTTTATTGCGGTGCAAATTTTGAGCTCTTGATTCCTTTACAATGAATTTTTATTATGTTATTATATGAATAATAATGAGAGAGTTAAGTTGGCAGGAATTTTTCAATAGCATCAAAAAAGCATCAAAACCACAAAAATGTAATTTTGATGTTATGAATTTGGCTTAAAAAGTGGCTTATCTATGCGGTTTTGAGCTTTCAACAGTCGCTCCAAAACCGCGTGCCGAGGGTTCAAGTCAGCTGACTTCCCATAAGGAACATATAACTTAATTTTTTTACAGAGCAGGTAGTTTTCACTATCTGCTCTGTTTTTTCAACATTTGTAATATAAAAAACACTTACAATATGATATAATAACTTAATGAAATATTACACCGGTTGTTTATTGGAGGTACATATGGTTACGGAGCAGGAAATTAAAAGCAGAAAATTCAAATGTGATTTTGAAAAGGAAAAGCTGTCTTATCAGGTCAGCAGTAAAGAAATGGAGATTTTTTATGAAAAGAAAACAAAGCTTGCAAAAACGCTAAATAATTTTGTGCTGAAACTTGAAATGGATTACGATTGCAGTCGTAACAAAATAGCCGATAAGATTGAAGATAATTGTCAGCAGAGCTGGGACACATATAAAAAAATAATAAACGGAAGAGGTAAAGCCACACGAGTTGCGTTGTATAAATTCTGCATTGGTATGAATTTGAGCAGAGAAGAAGCCGATACCCTGTTCAATCTGACAGAGGAAGGAAGGCTTACCGACGATAACATAGGCGATTATATTTTTATAAGGGCATTAGGTCAGGATTCAATATTCGACTTTATCTATGAATTCGAAAAATACACAGGAAAGAGTATAGCCTTAAGGGATAGACCAACAAAATAAAAGAAAGTTAACGGGAAAACTTATCCCTTTCTTATGATAATCCGGCAATATATAATGAAGACACACTTAAATAAAGGAGGTCTTCAGAATTACTAATCCGAATATCAATTGCCCAAAAGGCTCTCAAATTACTAATTTACGAAAGGATAAATTTTCTATGAAACCCATTATTTTCTGCAACATCGCTTATATGAAGTACTACAAAGGCATTATCGACGGCGTTGACGAACCCGTAAACGGCGGAGCATATGTACAGGAAACAAACGACGCTCACGAGGCGTACAACTTTGACTTTTTCAGAGGCGAAGGAGACGAAACCGATTTCTGCATAGGCTTTGTAATGCTTGCACAATCCCTGAAAAACAAAACAAGCCAGCTCCACATTGAAAAAATCAACGGCTGTCAGCTTTTAAAAAATGAAGAAAGCGTTGACGGTGTAACCGTTGTATGGTGTGCAAAGTCAGACAAGATTGACGGAATGAGAGTTGTCGGCTGGTACAAGGACGCTACCGTCTACAGATATCCGCAATTTGTTGATTTTATCAACGGATACGTTCAGGAATTCAACTTTATTGACGAGAAGGAAAACTGCGTACTTCTGCCCGAAAACGAACGCTTTTCATCAAAGTGGATTGTTCCGAGAAGCGGTCACAACGGCTATGACTTCGGATTCGGACGTTCAAATCTATGGTACGCTCAGGGTACGGAAAGCAATGCAGAACTAAAACGCTACATTGAAAATCTGTCGGCACAAATTGAAAACTACAACGGCGAAAACTGGATTGACAAGGAGGTGTAATAATATGAAAAACTTTACCTGGGAAAACTTTGACAATGAATTTTTAAAAGCAGTTATCTACTCACCTGAAACAAACGCCGACGACCGTCCTCTGTGCGAAACGGACGAAAAAGACGACCTTGTCTGCTCAATGAATCTTATTTGCACCGCACCGAACGACAGGTTTGTAAAAAGCTACCGTCAGATTATCGAGGACAAGCTCCTGTGCAAATACCCCGATATTCTCGACGAGGTTTTGGGCGTCCTCTGCATTTCAGGCAAGGACTTCGGCACAAGGTTCAGAATTCTGCGCCAAAAGGCAACCTCGGCAAGCCTTATTATCGCATACGCAACAGCGATTGCAAAAATCGGCGGTGCTGACATTATTTTTTCAGAGGACACAAAGTTCAGAAGAACTATTGAGCTGAATATGAGAGAAACTCCTGCGGAGGATATTTCGCTCTACGACTTTCAGAAAGACGCGGTAAACGCCCTCGAAAATCACTTCATCAAGGAAGATAAAAAGTCAGGCTTGCTTGTAATGCCAACGGGAAGCGGAAAAAGCAGAACAGCCTCATATTTTCTGATTAAAGATATGATAAGTCAAGGTTACCAGATACTCTGGATAGTCCACCGTCATATGCTGATTAATCAGGCGGCAGAGTGCTTTTACAGATTCGCAGGGCTTTCAAAGCTTGAAAATCCCGACATCAGAAGCTATAAAATCAGCTGTATATCATCCGAACACCAGAGCATAAAATCTGTTGATAAAAACGACAATGTTATCATAGGAAGCATTCAGTCAATTTGCAGAAATCAAAGGCATTTAAGGAGAATTACAAGCAAAAAGCTGATGATTGTCATTGACGAGGCTCACCACACCTTTGCACGTTCCTATCAGGACACGATAAAATATCTTCTCAAATACCGCCCCGATGCAAAGCTCCTCGGACTTACGGCAACACCTGTACGCAGTTACGATTACGACAGCGCAGTTTTGCTGAAGCTATTTGACGACAATATTATCTACAGCATATCGCTCGGAAACCTGATTACAAAGGGAATACTTGCAGAGCCTGTATTTACGAGAATAGAAACAAACGAGGACTTTGAGCCTGTTATCACCGAGGACGAGGCACAGAAAATCAAAAGACGAGGCGAGCTCCCCGATTCCCTGCTCGGAAAAATTGCCGTTTGCTCCTCACGAAACAGCATTATTATTGACGAGTACCTCAAAAACGCTGAAAAATACGGCAAGACTCTGATTTTTGCGCTGAATGTTATGCATTGCAGACTTCTTTGTGACGAGCTGAAAAAGCGCGGTGTAAAATGCGACTGTATTTATTCGGGCAACGAGGACAACAGCTACATAATCGAGCAGTTCAAAAACGGAAAATTCGACGTGCTTGTGAATGTGAACATAATGACGGAGGGCAGTGACGTCCCCGATATCGAAACTGTTTTTCTCACAAGACCTACACAGAGCGAGGGCTTGCTGATGCAGATGATTGGTAGAGGTATGCGTGGCATTCAGGCAGGCGGAACGGAAAAGGTCAACCTTGTTGACTTCAACGACAAGTGGACGGTGTTCAACAAATGGCTCAATCCGAAGTGGCTGTTTGCGGAAATTGACGAAAACGAGGAAACCGAAGAAGAACAAACACAGGCTGAAACCGCAATCAGCGAGGAAGAACAGGAAGAAATATATTCGTGGGAGCTTTGCAAGGAGGCGTACAATATTCTGTCGGCAAAGGCAATGACTTACAACAGTCTTGTCGCTCTCCCTTCCTGCTGGTATTCGCTGATTGACGAGGACGGTTACGATTACACTCTGCTTGCATTTGAGGACCAGCTGAAAGGCTATGTGAATCTTATGAAGGACAAGAAAGAGATTGTTTCAAGCGAGTCGGTTGATGCTCCCAAGCTGATTGAAAAGTACTTTTCGGGATTCTGTATGCGACCGAGCGAGCGTGAAATTGCGATGCTGATTGACAATCTCAAAAACTTTGAGGAAGAACCGAAGGTGCATATGTTTGCAGACCGCAAAAAGATTGACCCGTACTATGTTGCAAAACAGGCTCTTGAAGAAAACAAGGACTTCAAGGTGTTGGCAGAGCAAGCATATCAGAATTATCCGTTAGCCGAAGAAATATACGGAAGCTGGGAAAACTATGCAAGCAAGGTTTTTCACTTCTACATTTACAGAGGCAAAGCTCCCGCATACGGCACACGAGTAAGCGAGCTCCCCGATGAGCAGATACCGTTTAACAGAGAGCCGTATTACAACCTTGACGAGCTTGTGCAGGAAGTAAAGGACGAGATGTTCCACGGCACATACGACGGAATTTCGTCAATCCGCTGGACTGACAAGGCGTACAAGCAATACTACGGCTGTTATTTTTACAGAGACAACAGCATAGTCATAAATTGCGTTCTCAACTCAAAGGACGTCCCGAAAGAGGTTGTTAAATTCGTAATTTACCACGAGCTTCTTCACCGTGACTATATGCACCACGATAAGCTGTTCAGAGAGCAGGAGCATAAGTACAAGGACTACGAGGAATGCGAATACTTCCTTTACGGCTGTATGCCGAAGCTTGAAATCAGCGAATGGTAACTTTAGATGAGTTTATAGGTTTTACAGAGCAGGTAGTTTCGCTATCTGCTCTGCTTTTTGTATAGATTTTTGCGATTGAATATCTCTCACCAGAACTTCCCTATGTGTGTCAGAAATATATCAATCTCATACTTTGCTCCTGAATTGTCTTTGCCATTTTCGTGTATGGTGATTTTGCTTACGAAAGTTCTCAGTATCTCGGGCGTCAGTTCTTCAATGTAGATGTATTTGTTTGCCAAGGCTATGAATCTGTCAACATTGCTTTCCTCAGTTTTGAGTTCATTTATCTGATTTTGCAGTTCGGGTATCTTTGCTTTTAGCTCATGCAGTTCAGCTGTATAGCTGTCAGATAAAAGTCTGTACTGGTCATCGGGAATTTTGCCGAGTGCGTTATCCTCATACAGCTTTCTGAATATTACATTCAACTCGTTTTTACGGTTATTTAACCTATCAAGCTCGGTTATCTTCTGACTGAGCTTTTTTCGGCTTTCCGACAAACTTCTTTTACTGATGCACTCAACAAATTTGTCCTTTTCATTGACCGCATAGTAAATTGCCTGATTGATTTCTTCCCTGACAATTTCATCTAATACAATCTCACGAATTCGGTGCGGAAGAATACAATCGCCATCCTTATGCCTGCGGTAGGAACTACACATAAAGTAATAGCTTTTTGGCTTTGGCTTGTTTCCGCTGTTGTAGGTAAGCCTTGCTCCGCAATCTGCACAGTAAATTAATTCTAATATAAAAAATGTATATTATAAATTAAAAAATCAGAACAAAGAAATCGCTTATGAATTGTATACAAAACAGATAATTTCAGGCGATTTGAAAGATATTCCGTTTACATTAGAATCAACAGGAACACATAACATATTAGAGTTACTTCCATTTTTTATGATAGCAGCTCAAGGATACACTGCGGTAATAGATGAAATGGATACAGGAATTCATGACTTACTAGTTATGTATATGTTACAAGACATTTTTCCAGATATTAAAGGACAACTTATAATAACAACGCATAATACATTAGTTATGACTTCTGAATTCATACCTGCAAATTCTTTTTATGTAATCCAAGAAGACGAGGATGGCACACGAGAAATAAAATGCATTACAGATATAGATGGAAGAGTACATCCCTATCATAATAAACAACTTAGATATATAGTACATAAAGAATATGGAGCTGTGCCTGATAAATTAAATCTTTCAATCAAAGAGCTTGCAGGTATTCTCAAGTCGAAATAAATTGGAACATCAAAGTTAAAATTTTATCCTTACGAGCAGTCGGCATCCTTCTGCCCCTGCTAAAGGAAACGGTCTGAGTAAAGACCGTTTTTTATTTAAAAGAATTTTCAAAAATCCCTTGCAATCTCATATTAATGGTGTTATAATTAAATACAATAAGTATTGTAAAGTAAGGAGTGGGAAGTAAGCCCACTCCTTTCTGTTTGCAACTGCGGTGTTTTGAATAATTGCCTTCAGATACACTGATAAATATCTTAAAGTATTTGTTAGTGCAAATGTTAATAAAGAGGTGATAATATGAATGACGATAAATTACAGTTTGAATGTGAAGGAAATCCATTAATTAAATTTCAAACTGCTGAAATAATAACTTCTCTAAGAAAGGGGCATTTATATGCCAAGACATTAAATTATTATCGTGCCCTTGAAGAAGAAACAGGTAACGATAAAATTGGTGATAAATTCGAAGGGAAACTTTATTTAAATGAAGGCAATATGAAAATATATGAAAAAAATGGGGAAATCTTGTATGATGAAAAAATAAAAGGTGGTTTATTTAATACAAAACACTCAAATGACTATGTATTTTGTATGTTTTGCGTGTATCAATCACAAACAAAATTTACTTTTTCTAATGAACAAAAAAGAAAGCTGCTGTCATTTGGTGATACAGCGTTAATTATATTGGATAACAAAGAATTTATTGAGCGAGTTCGAAAAGCAGCCGAAAAATCTGGGTTTGAGTTGCATCAAGAAGAAGTAAATTATTATAATAATTCAAAAAATGATTTTAATGATTTATATTATCGATTAAAATCATTAAAAGAGGGAATATGGAAAATAGCATTTTGGAAACGAGAAAAATATTCTTATCAACAGGAAATGCGTTTTTTGTTTATTGATAAGGAATCTAAAGAAAAACAATATGATCATATTGAATTAGATATAGGAGATATTAGCGATATTACAAAAGTAATACCAACTCAATATTTATTAAATGGAAGATTTGAAAAGTCTTTATAAGGAGGTATTTATGGCAAAGAAAAAAGGCGGTCTTACCGTGACTAAGGTTTGGGAGCTTTGCGAGCCTATTGTTAAGGATTTCGGACTTTCGCTTTGGGATGTGCGCTATGTTAAAGAGGGCGCCGACTGGTTTTTAAGAGTTTATATCGACAAGCCTGACGGCATTGATATTACCGATTGCGAGAATGTATCCCGTGCTATTGACAAGCCGCTTGACGAGCTTGACCCTATTGAGAGTGCATATTGCCTTGAGGTATGCTCTCCGGGGCTTGAGCGTGAGCTTGTGCGTGACGAGCATTTTATGCAGTTTATCGGCGCTGACATCAAAGTTAAAATGCTCCGTCCTATCGAGGGCATAGGCAGAGAATTCGGCGGTGTGCTTGACGCTTACGATAACGGCGAGGTAACAATCTCCGACCACGACGGAGAGAACCATATAACTATCAATAAAAAAGATGCGTCTTGGATTAAACTTGACGACTTTGATATGTAACTTCAGTTTATTAAAATAATTTTAAGATAAGAGAAAAGGATGATCAGAAAAATGAATACTAAGGAACTTTTTGCTGCTCTTGAAATGCTTGAAAAAGAAAAAGGCATTCCAATGGACTATATGATTGAAAACATCGAAAAAGGTATTGAAGTTGCCTGCAAAAATTACTACGGCGGTAATGACGAAGTGGTTTTCAAAATTCTTCCGGACAAAAATGTCTTTGATGTAAGACTTAAGAAAACTGTTGTTGAAGAAGTTTTTGATCCTGATTACGAGATTTCGCTTGAGGACGCACAGAAGATCCTTAAGAGAAAAGCAATCAATATTGACGATAAGGTTGCTATTCCGCTCGACCCTAAGGACTTAGGCAGAATTGCAATCGGCGCTGCGAGAAATACTATTCGTCAGGGTATCCGTACAGGCGAAAAGGGTCAGACGCTTTCAGAGTTCAAGAGCAAGCTCGGCGAACTCGTTACAGCTACTGTTGAAAGAATTGACCCTAAGAGCGGTGCGGCAGTTATCAGAATAGGCAAGAGCGAGGCTATGCTCCCTAAGAGCGAGCAAATCGGTCACGATAACCTCAAGGAGGGTGACCACATCAAGGTTTATATCGCTGATGTAAAGACAAGCGAAAAAGGTCCTCGTGCTATAATTTCAAGATCACATCAAGACCTTGTTAAAAGACTTTTTGAGCAGGAAGTACCTGAAATTTTCGACGGTGTTGTTGAAATCAAATCGGTTTCCCGTGAGGCAGGTTCAAGAACCAAAATGGCTGTTGTCAGCAAAAATCCCGACATTGACGCCGTAGGTGCTTGTATCGGTACAAAGGGCGCTCGTGTAAACAGCATTGTTGACGAGCTTGGCGGTGAGAAGATTGATATTATCGAATACAGCGATGACCCGCAGAAGTACATTTCAGCCGCACTTTCTCCTGCAAAGGTATTGAGCGTTGAAATTACAGACCTTGAGAACAAGAACTGCAGAGTAACTGTTCCGGACGGTCAGCTTTCTCTTGCTATTGGCAACAAGGGTCAGAATGCCCGCCTTGCCGCAAGACTTACAGGCTGGAAGATTGACATTCGTCCCGAAAGCGGTTTCTTCGGAGAAGATGAAGAGGACGAAAAACTCGAAGTTGCCGAAGATACAACAGCAGAAGATACACTTGAGCTTGACGATACAGCAGAAGAGAATACAGAGGCACTCGACCTTGACGGCGAGAAAACTGCCGAGGCTGATGTTGAGGCTGATGAGAATACAAACGAAGAATAATTTTATATAAAATATAAATATATAAATGCAGGGAGGGATTTTATGACACAGAAAAAACAGCCGTTTAGAAAATGCACAGGTTGTGGCGAAATGAAAGAAAAGCGTGAGCTTATCAGAGTAGTAAAAGCTCCCGATACCAAGGACGAGAACGGCAATGTAACCGCAAAGGGCGAGATAAGTCTTGACCTTACGGGTAAAAAGTCGGGAAGAGGAGCGTATATTTGCCACGACATAAAATGTTTTGAAAAAGCGAGAAAGGCAAGACGGTTTGAAAGAGCGTTTTCCTGCAAAATCCCCGACGAAGTTTATGAACAGCTTGAAAACAGCTTGAAAGCGGACAGCTAAGGGAGGCAGTCGGATATGAATGACAGAATATTGTCGTTGCTCGGATTGTGCCGCCGTGCAGGAAAGCTTGTAATCGGAGCTGACCCCTGCATTGACTCAATGGCAAAGAGCAAGGCAAAACTGATTTTGTATGCAAATGATTTTTCACAAAACAGCTTAAAGCCTGTTTTATTGCAGGCACATAAGCAAAATGTTCGTGTACTTGAAGTAAACAGAACCAAAGATGAAATAAGTTTTTCACTCGGCAAACTTTGCGGAGTCTTATCGGTGGAGGACAAAGGTTTTGCAGATAAGCTTGCTATGCTTATTGAAGGTGAACAGAGAGGAGAATAATATGATAAAATACAAAGTAAGAGATGTTGCCAAGGATTTAGGCGTTAGTGTAAAAGAAATTTCAGATATTCTTGAGAAAAATTGCGGTGTTACAAAAAAAGCTATGGCTACTCTCGAGGAGAGTGAACTTAATATTGTTTTTGACGCCGTAACACAGAAAAACAATGTAGCAAATTTTGATAAATTTTTTGCGTCAAGAAATAAAACCGCAGAACCTGCAAAGGCAGAGGTTAAAGCCGAGAAAAAGGCTAATAATAAAGACAGCAAAGACAACAAGCCGAACGGTAGAAAGAATGACCGCAAGTCTGACAATAAGGACAACAAGGCAGAGGGCAAAAAGCAGAATAAAGTTCAGGATAAGCCTGCAAAGCAGACAAAGGCTGAACCAAAGGCAGAGTCAAAGCCTGTTGAAATTACAAGCGAGGAAGAAACTTCAACCCGTAAGCGCAGAGTAATTGATACCCGTGCCGTAAATGTTGATGTTGAGCGTTACAACCAGAAGTACGATGACCTTGCAAACGCATCTTCAAAGATGAGAAGTACAGACAACACTGTTAAAAAGCAGAAGTTTACCAACCGTTCTCAAAAGCAGAAGGGCAGAAGACAGGGCAAGAGAGAAACAGAGCAGGAGCGTTTGAAGCGTATTGCGCTTGAGCGTAAGCAAAAGCAGATGACAATTCAAATTCCTGATGAAATCGTTGTTCAGGAGCTTGCTTTAAGACTTAAGGCTACAGTTGCCGAGGTTGTTAAAAAGGCATTCCTTATGGGCACAATGGTAACCGCTACCGATACAATCGACTTTGATACAGCGTCACTCATTGCAATGGAGTTCCACGCAAAGGTTGAAAAAGAAGTTGTGGTTACAATCGAAGAAAGAATTATTGACGACAGCGAAGATGACGATACAAATCTCGTAGAGAGAGCGCCGGTTGTAGTTGTAATGGGTCATGTTGACCATGGTAAAACTTCAATTCTTGACGCTATCCGTCATGCAAATGTTACAGCAGGCGAGGCAGGCGGTATTACTCAGCACATTGGTGCTTACAGAGTAGAAATTAACGGCAAGCCTATCACCTTCCTTGATACACCCGGTCATGAGGCTTTCACTACTATGAGAGCAAGAGGTGCGCAGGTAACAGATATTGCAATCCTTGTTGTTGCTGCCGATGACGGTATTATGCCGCAGACAGTAGAGGCTATCAACCACGCAAAGGCTGCGGGTGTATCTGTAATTGTTGCTATCAATAAAATGGATAAGGTCGGCGCAAATCCGGAGAATGTTAAGCAGCAGCTTACAGAGTATGAGCTTGTTCCGGAGGAATGGGGCGGTGACACACCTTGTATTCCTGTATCTGCAAAAACCAAAGAGGGCCTTGACGACCTCCTCGAAATGGTAACACTTATTGCAGAAATGAAAGAGCTTAAGGCTAACCCTGACAGAGCCGCAAAAGGTACTGTTATTGAGGCTCGCCTTGATAAGGGCAGAGGCCCGATTGCAACCGTACTTGTGCAGAACGGTACACTTCATCAGGGTGACATCGTAATTGCAGGTACTTGCGTAGGCAGAGTAAGAGTAATGGTAAACGATAAGGGCGAGAGAGTAAAAGAGGCAGGCCCTTCGGTTCCTGTTGAAATTACAGGTCTTGCAGAAGTTCCGCAGGGCGGCGATATATTTAACGCTGTTTCTGATGAAAAACTTGCAAGAGAGCTTGTTGAGCAGAGAAAGGCATCTCAGAAAGAGGAGCAGTTCAAGGCACAGACAAAGGTTACACTCGACAACCTCTTTGACCAGATGAAGTTGGGCGAAGTTAAGGAATTACAGATTATCGTAAAAGCCGATGTACAGGGTTCTGTTGAGGCTGTAAAGCAGTCGCTCGAAAAACTCTCTAATGACGAGGTAAGAGTAAATGTAATTCACGGCGGTGTAGGTGCTATCAATGAATCCGATGTAATGCTTGCCGAGGCTTCAAATGCAATTATAGTAGGCTTTAATGTTCGTCCTGACAGCGTTGCTGCCGCAAATGCGGAAAGCGCAGGCGTTGATATGCGTCTTTACAGAATTATCTACGATTGCATTGAGGAGATTGAGGCTGCTATGAAGGGTATGCTCGCTCCTAAGACAAGAGAGGTAGTTCTCGGCACTGCAGAGTGCAGAAATGTAATTAAGATTAAATCCGTAGGTACAATTTCCGGTTCTTATGTAAAGAGCGGTAAGATTGTTAGAAACGCAGGCGTTAGAGTTATTCGTGACGGCATTGTAATCGCCGAGGATACTATCGCATCATTACAGCGTTTTAAGGATGCGGTTAAGGAAGTAAACGAAGGCTACGAGTGCGGTATCGGTCTTGAGCGTTTTAACGATATTAAAGAGGGCGACCTTTTCGAGGCTTACACAATCGAGGAGTATCGTGATTAATCAGTGATTAGCGGTTAGCGGACAAAGTGATGAAAATTGCTTTGCCGCTAATCGTATTATTACGACATAGCTGATTAAGAATATTAAATTATGGTTTAGCTGTGTATCGGTCGGGCATTGAAATTTAGCTAATGCTAAATTATCAGCAAAAGAACAAAAAAGTTTACTCAATTTTTTCAAAAATTGCGGGTTTGGGCAGCGCCCATACAATCTTCCGATACAACAATTTATCAGGCGCAAACAGCTCACTGTTTGGCTATCGTTAGATTGCATAAGCGGAAAGTATTTGTGGGCTTTGCCCACACCCACGACCTTTGAAAAGGTCGACCAAACTTTTATAATTGCTTGATAAAGCAATCAGCTAAACAATAATTTATTTTATTATTTTACTTTGAGTTACAGTGCTCCGAATTACGAATCACAACTATGGAGGATATTATGGCAGGACATAGATTAGAACGCACTACCGAGGATATAAAGCGTGAACTTACGGCTATTTTTCGTGAGCTTAAAGACCCTCGTGTGCAGCAGGCTTTTTTATCAATCATTCGTGTTGATGTTACTAATGACCTTTCTTATTGTACGGTTTATGTAAGCGCTATGGAGGGAATTGACCGTGCCAACGAGGCAGTTAAGGGACTTAAGTCCGCAGCAGGCTTTATTCGCCGTGAGCTTTCTCACCGTCTTACACTCAGATATGTTCCACAGCTTATTTTTAAGGCTACCGACAGCATTGAGTACAGTGCAAACATCAGCAGAATTTTAAATGACTTGGACATTCCCGAGGACGAGGTGGACGAAGATGAATCTTTATGATATTTCCGTTTTCCTCAGAGAACACAATAATTATGAAATATTAACTCATAACTACCCCGACGGCGATACTCTCGGCAGCGGATATGCGCTTTGTATTGCTCTTCAGCAGCTTGGCAAAAACGCAAGAGTAATTACCGCAAAGTTACCGCCAAAATTCGAGTATCTTACAGAGGGTGTGGAGGAGCAGGATTTTACCGCCGACTACATCATAAGTACAGATGTTGCGGCAGACAGTCTTTTAGCCCCCAATATGGAAAAATATCTTGGTAAAATTGACATTTGTATTGACCACCACGGTTCAAACTCCGTTACCGCAAAAGAAAAGTTTGTCGATAAGTATGCGGCGGCAAACTGTGAGATTATCTACAAACTTCTTATGCGTATGGGCGTAAACTTTACAAAGCAAATCGTAGACTGCCTTTATACGGGTATTTCTACCGATACGGGTTGTTTCCGTTATACAAACACCACTGCCGATACATTCAGAATTGCCGCAAGCCTTGTTGAGCTCGGCTGTAATTCGGCGTACATCAATAAGGTGATGTTTGAAACCAAATCAAAAGAGAAAATTATGCTTGAGCGTGAAGTTTACGATACTATCACTTATTGCGCAGACGGCAAGTGTGCGATTGTGTGGGTTACTCTCGATATGCTCAAAAGCCTTAACATCGGCGAGGATGAAATAGAGGGACTTGCCTCTATTCCTCGTCAAATTGAGGGTGTATTGATAGGCATTACTATGAAAGAAAAAGAGGGCGGATTTTTCAAAATTTCCGTTCGTACCAACGGCGATATTGACGCCGCAAAGTTCTGCTCAAAGTTTGGCGGCGGCGGACATAAGGCTGCGGCAGGATGTTCAATAAACGGCAGTCTTGAAGATGTGCGCAGTCAGCTGATAAAGGCAGCGGAAGAAACTCTATGAACGGTGTAATAATTATAAATAAACCGCAGAAATTTACTTCGTTTGATGTGGTGGCTGTGATACGAAAGCTGACAGGTCAGCGTAAAATCGGTCATACAGGCACACTTGACCCAAACGCAACGGGTGTGTTGCCCATACTTCTCGGCAATGCCACAAAAGCGCAGGATATAGTGCCGAATCACGATAAATCATATACCTCAAAATTCCGCCTCGGAATGACAACCGATACCCTCGATATATGGGGTGCCGTAACATCACAAAGCGATAAAACCGCAACCGAGGCAGATGTTTTATCGGCACTTGAAAATTTCAGAGGTGAAATCGAGCAGCTGCCACCGATGTACTCGGCAATCAAGGTAAACGGTCAAAGACTTTACGACCTTGCAAGACAGGGAAAAGAAGTTGAACGAAAGCCGAGAAAAGTTACGGTTTACAGACTTGAACTTAAAGATTTTGACGAAGAAAGCCAAAGCGGAACATTGAATATAAGCTGTTCAAAGGGAACATATATCCGAACAATAATTGACGATTTAGGTAAAATTCTCAAAACGGGTGCAGTAATGACTGCTTTGTGCAGGACGGCTGCGTGCGGCTATAACCTTGCTGACAGCATTACGCTTGAAACTGCAAGAGAATTAGCCGAAAAGGGAGAGATTTCAGAGCATATTATGCGCACGGAAACTCTTTTTGCAGGTTACCGCAAAATATATGTGTCTGACGCACAGGCAAAACGCTTTTCAAACGGCGGTGAACTTGATATGTCAAGAACCGCACTTGCAAAAGCAAAAGCCCAAGATAAGGAAATAATCAGAGTAAGCGACAGACAGGGAAAATTTTTAGGTCTTGGCATTGCCGATAACGAAAGCGGTCAGTTGAAAATTCTTAAATTGTTTTTGAACTGATTTTTAATATTCTGTTATAATAATGTCGAAAAATTTAGGTCAAGCC
>ULTQ01025568.1_pt1 | contig 59123 bp, 48 predicted proteins | sample 1957731 | NCBI WGS metagenome assembly ULTQ01 (sample SAMEA4835738, study PRJEB28245) | human gut metagenome | biome: gut microbiome; material: fecal sample | place: Denmark | collected 2008 | reverse complement strand
GGTCAGCCGATCCAGCACGCTGTCGTGCGCAACTTCGTCGACCTCAGAGCGCGCAGAGCCGCCGCTCTCTACGAGGCGGACAAAGATATGCCCCTGCGCAAGTCGCATGAGAGCGAGGCAGTCAAGCGTCTCTATGACGAGTTCCTCGGCGAGCCCGGCAGCCACAAGGCTCACGAAGTGCTCCACACCTCGTATGTCGCAAGACCGAAATATAAATAAAACACAGTCGCAATAAGCAATCGGGAGAATCCAATGCGGATTCTCCCGATTTATTTTTTTGATTTTGCCATCTCTAAACCAAGTTACAGCCCGGCCATGCTTCAAAGTCCGGTTTATGAGGTTCGAAGAGGCTGCGTCCCTTTACCCTATTCATTTTTCTCGTTTTTATAAGAAATCGGATTGTCTGTCAACCCAATCAAATAGTCGGCAGATAAATCGTAAAATTTACACAGGCGAATCAAATCATCAATTTTTAATTCGGCTCGTCCCATTTCAATATGATTATATCCCTGCTGAGACTTATCCAATAACTTTCCGACTTGCGCCTGAGTTAAGTCATGATCCTCACGGACATTTTTGATTCGTTCACGATAGTTCATGCATTCTGCCCCTCATATATTGATGTATACATCATAAAACACTCAAAAATACGGTATTGACATTTACTCAATTTTTGAGTATTATGTTCTTGAAAGGAGGGTAAAAATGCCGTCAATTGACTTTTCCAAAATTGCGGAAATGTTGGAATCTTCAACCGATTTTTCCCTATCTGAAAAGCAATACAAAAAGCTAACAGGTCGGGCAATGCCAAAGGATATATCGTATTTAACTCATAGATCCGCTATGGCAAAATTCGCCGAATCCAGAGGACTAAAAATCCATGTGCAAGAAAAAACGATTACTTTTGAAAAATCTAATGGTAATCAGTAAAGAGAAGGAGAGATTATTTTGAAAAGGTTCACATCTTTATTATTAGTATTCGCCTGCCTATTAATTTGCATCGGCTGTGTTGCCGGTTGTTCCAAAAGCAACTCCGGCGGCTCGTCATCCGGTTCAAAGATAACAGAAAGCAGAGCCATAGAAATTGCCAAGCAACGAACCGTAAATGCTTGCTGCGACCACAGCAGCACAACATCTGTCAGAATTAACTATGGAACTGAAAAAGTAGAACATCGCGATAAAGACGGTTGTTATATTGTAGAACTGTCCGGATATTATTTCCCAGTAAATGAATATGGTGAAATAGGAAATAAATGTCGTTTCAACATGTACGCTCGAATTTTGGATTCCGGCGCGATTGATTACTTTCACGAGAACTTTTAATAATATTTCGGATTAAATTAAAAAGGAGAGACTCATTTTTCTATGAGTCTCCCCTAATAATATTCACACAATAAAACCCGCCTCAGACTTATATCTGCGGCGGGTTTGCTTTGGTGGGTTTGATTTATATATTCTTTATCTCGTCAAAAATCTCCTGCGAAATTCGTCTGTCTTTATAATAAAACTCTCGGTCGTGCTCGCTTATCTCCCTCGCGACGCGGCAGGGATTGCCATAGGCGACGACATTCGCCGGAATATCTTTCGTCACGACGCTGCCCGCGCCGATAACGCTGTTATCCCCTATCGTCACTCCGGGCATTATCACGGCTCCCGCACCTATCCAGCAGTTTCTGCCGATATGCACGGGCATATTGAACTGATACGCCTTTTCGCGCAGCTCGGGCAGAATAGGATGTCCCGCTGTGGCAACAGTCACGTTGGGTCCTATCATCGTATAAGAGCCGATGTAGATATGCGAGTCGTCAACGGCGGTGAAATTGAAATTAGCGTATACACTGTCGCCCAGATGCATATGCGCCCCGCCCCAATTCGCGTGAAACGGCGGCTCGAGATAGCAGTTCTCGCCTATTTCGGCAAACATCTCTTTCATTAATTCCTGCCTTTTCTTCTGCTCCGTGGGGCGCGTTGAGTTGAATTGAACTCGTAGAGCAGATCGAGCTTTTTGAGCTGCTCGTCAAATATCGACTCCTCGTTGGGATAATACAGCTCGCCCGTGAACATTCTTTCTTTCATTCCCATGGTCTTTCTCCTTTTCTGTTTTTCTCCGCTTTGATTATACTTTATGCGCCCGCTTTTTCAGCCTTTTTTGAGCAAATGTGCGCATGTTCTGCGACATTCGGGCTTTTTTGTTGACTTTGTGTGCTTCAAATATTATACTTTATAATAGACTTATATAGGAGATTTTTGTTTTAAGTCGGAAGGTGAAGAGAAAATGGATAAATTCATGCCAAAGACCATCGAACAGCTCAACGCCGAATTTGAGGCGCGCATGGAAAAGGCCAAGCAGGATGAGCTGAACGCGGCGGCGGAAAAGGCGGTGGCAGAGATAAAAGCCGCCGAAGAAGCACGAAAAGCCGAGGAAGCCCGCGCAGCAGCCGAAGCAAAGGCAGCAGCTGAAGCAAGAGCAGCAGCCGAAGCAAAAGCGGCTGAGGAAGCGAGACGCGTTGAAGAGCGCAGCTATGACAGCGTGATAGACAACTCGGTTATCTCCGCAAACGAGCTCGAACCGGTAGAGGACGACTTTGAAGAGACTTATTCCGGCGAGGAAGAGGTTTCTGTCGAAGAGTCAGAGCCCGAAGTTAAAGAAGTGCCTGTTGAAAAGCAGAAGAATGAATACGGCGAACCCGATCCCCACGGATATTTCGGCGCGCCGATAGACAAGAGCAGACCGCGCAAGACTCTCTCCGATGAGACAGCTTCCAAGGTCGAGCCGAAGTTCGACTTCGAGCGCACCTCGGACTACTCGGGTGCGATGCTCCAAAACGGCTTCAAGCCGCAGAAAGACAAATTCAAGGGCGCGAGGATATTCACGACCGTTCTCATCGTCATAATAGCCGTTGTGTCGCTCGTCACCGCGCTTCTCTGCGTTGCGGCGGCGCACCCCGACAAATTCCTGCTCGACCGCGGACTCGCCGTGTGCAGCGAAAATGTCGCAGGCTCGAATATAAAGAGCGGCTCGCTGTGCCTCACACGCAGGGCATCCGCCGCATCCGCGGACGAAGTTGCGCTGTACAAGCTCGGCGGCAAATACGAATTTGCGTTCGGTTCGTCTTTACCCGAGGGTGCTTCAATAGTCGCGCTCGCCACGCACTGCGTGCCGTTTATCGGCAAGTTCATCTCGAGCGTTACGAACATGTGGATAGTCTACACCTGCTCAGCTCTCGCGACGATACTCATCATCCTGATAATCAGGCTCGCGGCGTTCAGCGCGCCGGAGGAGAGCGTCACCGACGGAGTCAAGAGCAAGAAGAGCCGCAAATAACAAAAAATCAAGAGCCGCACGGTTGATCCTGCGGCTTTTGCATTTGGAGGAAACCCAATGTCAATAGAAAGAGTCAGAGAATATTTCAGAAAGCTCGGAATCGAGGACCGAGTGATGGAGATAGACGAGTCGAGCGCGACCGTTGCCCTCGCGGCAAAAGCTCTCGGCTGCGAAGAGGGCAGGATAGCAAAGACTATATCATTTTCGCTCGACGGTGCGCCGATACTCATCGTCGCGGCGGGCGACACAAAGATAGACAACGCAAAATACAAGTCCCGCTTCGGCAAAAAAGCAAAAATGCTCTCGCACGAAGAGGCGGCGCAGCTTATCGGCCACGCGGTCGGCGGAGTGTGCCCGTTTGCCGTGAACGACGGCGTGAAGATATATCTCGACGAGTCACTCAAGAGATTCAATACGGTATACCCCGCCTGCGGCAGCAGCAACAGCATGATAGAGCTGACCCCCGCCGAGCTCGAGGAATACTCCAAGCCCGAAAGCTGGGTCGATGTCTGCAAGCCGATGGCATAAAAACCGGGGCGACGAAGAAAAATTTTTCCAAACCGCCTCCGAACACTTGACAAACCGCAAAAAAAATCTTATAATCACATAGCAAACAAATGGGGGCGTAGCTCAGCTGGGAGAGCGTACGGTTCGCATCCGTAAGGTCGAGAGTTCGATCCTCTTCGTCTCCACCAGTAACACGAATACTGCTTTTGCAGTGTTCGTGTTATTTTTTTAGAAGAGGATCGAACAGGACGGTTCTGCGAAGCAGAATTCCGAGCGTCCGGTGGACGGTCGGAAAGTCTGCGTGCGTGTCGGCGCACGGCAGTGCGCCGAGCGATCCTCTTCGTCCCCACCAATGACACGAATACTGCTTTTGCGGTGTTCGTGTTATTTTTATACCCACGCCAGATTTCCTAATCTTCGTTTAATCTTTACACGCTATGATAAAATCTGTATAATTATACCGGAGGGTGATCCAATGCGTATTCTGCTTGCCGAGGACGAGAAGAGTCTCAACAGGATAATCACAAAGCAGCTCAAGGCTGCCGGCTACAGCGTGGACAGCTGTTTTGACGGCGGCGAGGCATATGATCTGATAACATCGACCGACTATGACGCGGCGGTGTTCGATGTCATGATGCCGATAATGAACGGGTTCGAGCTTGTCAAAAAGATAAGGGCGCACGGCATCGACACGCCGGTGCTGTTCCTGACGGCGCGCGACAGCATCGAAGACAGGGTCACGGGGCTCGACATCGGTGCCGACGACTATCTGATAAAGCCGTTTTCGTTCGACGAGCTTTCGGCGAGACTGCGCGTCATGACGCGCAAAAAATACGGAGAAAAGACGGGCATAATTTCCGTCGGCGACCTGACAGTCGATACGGCATCGAGGCGCGTTGAACGCGCGGGCAGGGAGATATCGCTCTCGGCAAAGGAATATGAGCTGCTGCAATATCTTGTGATGAACAAGGGCGTTGTACTCAGCCGCGAGAAAATTGAGGATCACATTTGGAACTACGACTACGAGGGTGGCACGAATGTTGTCGACGTATATATCCGATATCTCCGCAAGAAGATAGACGAGGGCGAGGATATCAAACTCATTCACACCGTGAGGGGTGCAGGCTATGTCATCAAATAAAAAAACAAGACCCGCGCGCCGCCGCTCTTCGTTCAAGCTGCGGATAACGGTGTGGATAACGCTGCTCATCGCCGTTGTCAGCTCCCTCGGCATCGGAGGAATACTGATAACAGGCTCGCAGATTGCCGATTCGCGCCTGCAGAATGAGCTGATAAGCACGGTCGAGCGCAATGTTGACGAGATAGAATACAAGAACGGAATTCTCGAAATTGAGAACGATTTTGCCTTCTTCGTCGACGAGGTCTACTGCAATGTCTTTGACTCAAGCGGCAGATATATCGACGGCGAGTCCCCCGCCGCGCTGATAAACAGCGAGAATCGCAAGAACGGCGTGGTCGGAACATTCGAGACAGACGGAAACAAATATTATTATTACGACACCCGTCTCGATTTCAACAAATACGAATACGAAATCGACGCCTTTTCTGGGAAGATAATCAAATATGAGGCGGACACTGCGATGTCCGGGCTCAGCGACCCCGTCTACAAAAGCACCGAGTTCAAGGACGGAATAAACAGCGAAAAGGCGATTGATATCGCGCTCGAGCACGCGGGTCTGACCCGCGACGAAGTCAGCTCGCTGAGCGTTGAACTGCCAGCAAACGCGGACAGGACGGTTTTCAAAGTTGAATTCATATGCAGTAACTCGACCTATCCCCCGGTCTGGGTACGCGGATTCATCAACGCCGACGCCGCCAAGAGCGCGTTCGACGCAATAACCATGACGGTCATATACATTCTCCCGGCGTTTATTATTATCGCCGCCGTCGGGGCATATTTGATATCGCGCAAAACGATGAAGCCGGTTGAGAATATCTGCCGCTCGGCGCACGAGATAACCGACGGAACCGACCTCTCAAAGCGCATAGAAATGGAGAAAAGCGCGGGCGAAATATACACGCTCGCAGAGACTTTCAACGACATGCTCGCAAGGCTCCAGACCTCGTTTGAAAATGAAAAGCAGTTCACTTCCGACGCCTCGCACGAGCTGCGCACACCGCTCGCCGTGATAAAGGCGGAATGCGAATACGCGCTGTCCGACAACGCGAGCGAAGAAGATATGCTCGAAGCGCTCTCGTCGATAGACGAGCAGACGGACAAGATGACGAAGCTCGTCACGGCTCTGCTGACGCTCTCGCGCACCGAGCAGGGCGACAAGCGCTACAAGCTCGAGGACACCGACTTGAGCGAGCTCGTCAAAAAAACATGTGCCGATTTTGTCCCCGCGAAGAATATCACGCTCACTGCGGACATCGAAGACAATATTATAATCCCCGCGCAGGCGCAGCTGATCTCGCTGATGCTCGAAAATCTGCTCTCGAACGCCGTCAAATACGGCAGAGACGGCGGGCACATTGAAGTCAGGCTCAAGAAAGACAACGGCATCGTGCTCTCGGTGAAGGATGACGGAATCGGGATAAAAGAAGAGGATCTGCCGAAGATATGGGGCAGATTCTACCGCGCGGACGAATCCCGCAGCCGCGAAAGCGGATTCGGCTTGGGACTCTCGCTCGTCAGCCAGATAGCGGCGCTCCACGGCGGAAAAGTCTCCGCATCCTCCGTTTACGGCGATGGAAGCGAGTTTACCGTAACCTTTTGACGGCGGTATAACAGCATAAATAAATGAACCGGTTGCAGTAGATTTTCTGCGGCCGGTTTTGTTGTTTTATATTGTTTGACATCGGGGATGGACAAATCCCAACTTATCAACATCACAGCACACTGTTTTACGGACTTCAAACTTTCCGAAAAATTTTTGCGCTCTAATCTTTCTTTAATTTTCGCGGGTTATTATATGGGTGTACTAAGGGACACGATCCCGATAAGAAAGGACAGATACTATGTTTGCAAGTATTTTCAAATCCATCGGAGTCGCGCTCATGTCAGTCATTATGGCTATCTTCTCTGCGTTCGCGCCGCCGCAGGATAAGCCCGACACGGGCTCGGGCAACTCCGGACAGATCCAGCAGGAAGTGAAGATAAGCCTTGACGCCGCGATAGACATTGCAGTCGCCGATGCGGGCGTTGCAAGAGCCGACGCGAAGTTCACCGAAGCGAAGCTCGACAGCGACGACCTTGTCGCCCACTATGATATCGAGTTCATCGCCGGGGCGAACGAATACGACTACGAGATAGCGGTAACGGACGGCAGCATTCTTAAAAAAGAAGTCGAGCCCGCCGACCCCTCGAAGCCCTCAAAGCCCCAGCCCGATGTCTCAGGCTATATCAGCATCGACGAGGCGAAGGCAATAGCCCTCAAGAAAGTTTCCCTTGACGCATCAAAGGTCACTTTCAAGAAAGCTGAGCTTGACGCGGACGACCGCACCCCGCACTATGATATAGAATTTGTCTCGGGCGGATATGAATATGAGTTCGAGATAGACGCAAAGAGCGGAAAGATTCTCGAGTTCGACCGCGAGCGCGTGGATAAGAAGCCCTCAGTTGACACATCAAAGTTCATCTCCGTTGAGGAGGCAAAGGCCGCCGCGCTCAAGAGAGCTTCTCTCGACGCTTCAAAGGTCACATTCACCAAAGCTGAGCTTGATATTGACGACCGCACCCCGCACTATGATATCGAGTTCGTTTCCGGCGGATATGAGTACGAAGTCGAGGTCAACGCGAAGAACGGCAGAATAATCGACTTCGACCGCGAGCTTGACGATTCAAAGCCCGCCGACCCCTCGAAGTATGTCTCCGCGGACGCCGCGAAGAAAGCCGCACTCGACCATGCGGGTCTCACCGAGTCTCAGGTCACGGAGCTCGAAACCGAGCTTGACACCGGCTCGCTCACCGCGCACTACGATGTTGAATTCAAATGCGGCGGATTCGAGTATGAGTACAAGATAAACGCAAAGAGCGGAAAAGTTATCTCGTTCGAAAAAGAGAGAGACTAACAGATTTTTATTCAGTCCCGGATGTTAAGTCCGGGGCTGTTTTTATTTGTAAACTTTTTTCGTTTTTACTTGACTTAAAGCCGACTTCAGGTTCTATAATAAAGTCAAATCAAAGGAGGAATTATCATGAGAAAAGATTTCGGCGCAAAGCCATTCACCTATCCGCAGCCGGTGCTTATCCTCGGTTCCTACGACAAGGATGGCAACCCCGACGCTATGAACGCCGCATGGGGCGGCATCAGCGGCGGCAATGAAATATCCATGTGCATAAGCGCGGGCCACAAGTCCACGAAGAATATCCTCGAGAGAAAGGCATTCACCGTGAGCATGGCTGACCTCGAACATACGGCGGCGTGCGACTATGTCGGTCTTGTCTCCGCAGGTAATACGCCCGATAAATTCGAAAAGGCGGGTTTCCACGCCGTCAAATCGAAATTTGTTGACGCGCCGCTGATTGAAGAGCTGCCCATCGCCGCAGAGTGCAGGCTCAAGAGCTACGACGCAGGCACCGGGCGCATGGTCGGCGAGATAGTCAACGTCTGCGTCGACGAACGCGTGCTCGACGAGAACGGAAACGTCGATGTTTCAAAGGCGCAGCCGATAACCTTCGACCCGTTCAACAACACCTATGTTGTCCTCGGCGAGACGGTCGCAAGAGCGTTCAGCGCCGGCAACTCGCTCAAATAAAAATATACGCAAAACGCCCCGCACGTTTCCGTGCGGGACATTTTGTTTTTCGGATGTAACTTTTAATATTTTATCGTGAAGTCGTTTATTGTTGTCATGCCGACTTTTACTCTCGTGTTTGAGCCGAGCAGGTGCGCCGTCAGTTCAATAATAACGGGATAGTCATAGTGGGCATAGACCATATTGCCGGTGGACTTATCAAACTTTGCCGAGATAGTGCCGTTGTAATAGGTGAATCTCTGGTCGCTGAGCGAGAGGCCGGGATAGTCGAAGTTTACCACATCGGCGGTCAGCACACCGAACGCCGCGGCATAGCCTTTTTCGCCGGAGGGATTGACCTCGGTGCCAAAAGTCAGGGTTATCTGATATTCGCTGCCCTTGTCCTCTATCTTTGCGCTCTTGACATCGGATACTGTAAGCTTGCTGACCCAATCCTTGCCGCCGACGGGGAATACGTTTCTGATATCCTCTTTTGAGGTCAGGACTATCGCCTTATCGTCGCGCTTCATGAAGGTCTTCATCGCGCTCTTGCCTATTGCGTCTATCGCCTTGGGCAACTCGGTCTTGTCGGCGTCGTTCTTTGTCTCGGTGTAGTTGCGGGTGACGGACTTCGCCTGATATTTTACTCTGTTCGCGCCGGTGTTGAAATAGGCGATTATCTCAGCCTTAGTCCAGTCTTTTGCATTCTTCGAGGGCGCGGCGGTTACCTGATTCGAAGCGGTCTCGCCGGGCTTTGCGGGGTCGGCCGATTGAGTTTCATTTGTCTCGCCCTCCTGCGCGGTGCTGTCCTCGGGAAGGGCGGTCGTGTCATCGACAACATCGCCCGCCGCGCTCGTCTGAGCGTCGCCCGTGGTGTCCGCATTTGTTTTTGTGTCGTCCTTTTTGCACGCGCACAGCAGCGACACAAGCAGAACAAGAATCGCCATAACGGCGGCTATCGATCTTTTCATGGATTTTCCTCCTCAGAATTCATATTCACCCGCTCCGACGGTCTGTTTTCTTCCGTCGGGCAGAATTATATCTGCTTGGCAGTTCGACGGGACGGATATTTTATATTTGTATCCCCCGTCAGTTTTGTCCCAGCGCACAAACATTTTTCCGTATACGCTGTCATAGCTCGCTTCGGCAAACTCAAAATGTCCGCCCGGGCGCGGGGCTATTTTGAATTTATTCTCGCCCTCGACATTTATTCCGCACATCGTGCCGAACAGCCACTCGCACACGGCGCCCTTGGAATAGTGATTGAGCGAGGCTATGCCGCCCTGCGCGGCGGTGCCCTCCCACGACTCCCAGACGGTGTTCGCGCTGTTTTTGGGCATGAACAGCCAGCCGGGCATCTGCTCGTTTTCAAGCAGGCGGTAGGCGTATTCAATATCTATATCCGCCAAAACGCTCAGTATCAGCGGAGTTGAGAGGAATCCCGTGCCGAGCCTCCACGAGTAGTTGTCGAGGGCTTTTATGAGCCGCTTTTTCGCATATTCCGTCTGCTTTTCGTCGAGCAGACCGATATAAAGCGGGCGCACAAGCTTCGCCTGGCGGTCGGTGTCTATTGAAAACTTCTTCGTTGTGACGAGCGCGCTGTAGCCCTTTCTCGCCCTCGCCGCATTCTTTTCGTAGAGCCTTCTGTCGTCGTCTTTGCCCAAAATGCGGGCGATATCCGCCATCGCTTCGAGCATGAACACTATGTACGCAGTCGTCTCCTCCGGGTTAGGGTTGACAAAATCCGTAAATTTAAGAGCCTTGACATCGGCGGGTTCCGCCCATTCGCCGTAGGACTGGCGGTAGTTTGAAATATTGCGGAAATTTTTGAGCCCCACTCCCGTCGGCAGGGCGGTCGGATACCACTTGCCGAGAGTCTTTATTTTATATTCGGCAAAGGCGCGCATGTTGGGATAGAAGCGTTCGAGAATCTTTCTGTCGCCGTACTGCTTATAGAGCCTGTACGGAATAAACACGCCTGCGTCGGACCAGCCCGCCGAGCCGTCCATAAAAGTCATATAAAAATCCACACCGCCGCGTGGGGCTATCTGGCGGAAATCGCCGTTTTTGAGCTGTTCGTCGCACATATCGCGCACGAATTTTTCGGCAAATGGCGCATAGTCAAAAAGATAGCTCGCGGTTTTGCAGAATATCTGCGCGTCGCCCGTCCAGCCGTGGCGTTCGCGGGTCGGGCAGTCTGTCGGCAGATCGGTCGAGTTGCCTTTTGCCGACCACTTTGTCGCTTCGACGAATTTATTGAGCAATTCGTTGGAGCTGTTGAAAAATCCCGTCTCTTCCATGTCCGAATAGACGGCTATGGCGGTGAAGTCCTCCGGGCGGACGGTCACATCCGTCTCGACGCTTATATACTGAAAGCCGAATATCGCAAACTTGGTCTTGTAGCGGTTAACTCCCTCTTTGCAGATGTATTCGACTCTCTGCAGAGGCGTTGTCTTATGCTTGTTCTTGCACTGTATGTTTTCGAGCGTCAGCTCGCCGTCACGCAGCAGCTCGCCGAACTCGAGAATAATTTTCTGTCCCTTGCGGGCGGTTACCTCAAACTCGGCATAGCCCGCTATATTCTGCCCGAAGTCGAGCAGCTTTTTCCCGCTCGGAGTGACGGATAATTTGGGCTTGAAGCGCTCTTTTTCGGCTATCGGGAAATTGTTTGACGCGCTCGGCAAAACCTTGCAGACGGTCTCTTTCGCGTGATTTTTATACGACGGGATATTATTTGCGTTGACCCGCTCGCCGTCCTTGTTGTCGACGAAGCGTATCGCGCCGTCGTTGCTCCAGAGCCACGAGTCGTCGGAGGTGACGGTCTGCACCGTGCCGTCGGTATATTTTATCTCAAGCTGAGCGAGCAGTTTAGTCTCGGTGCCGTACTGATTTTTGAGCCCCCACGCGCCGACGCTGCCCCTGTACCAGCCGTCGGCAAGCTCGGCGCAAAGCACATTGCTTCCCTCATGCAAAAGCGCGGTCACATCGTAGGTCTGATACTGTATGCGCTTTCTGTATTCCGTGATGCCGGGGGCGAGCGGCATTGAAAAATCAATGTCGTTAATTCCGGCTGAATAAAGTCCGCAGGCGGTCATATAGAGCCGCGCCGAGAGAATCGGCTTTTTGCACTCGAACTCTTTTTTGAAGCAGTCGACCGGATAACGCTGTTTTCTGTTTACATTATAGTTTCCTGTTATCCACTTCGCGCTCCAATCTGAGGCGTTTCTGAGCCCGATCTCGAAGAATGCCGGCTCGCTCCAATCGCCCTCAAGCCCGTTTTCGTCCCAGAGCTTCACTTTCCAGTTCACTCTCAGGCGCGACGGAGTATCAAGCGGATACGGAATAAAACTCATCTGTGAAGATTCGACCTTGCCGCTGTCCCATAGAATATTGCCGCGCGTGTCAAAAGCGATTAGTCTATACGCGCTCTGCGCCTTTCCGCCCTCGCAGTTCCACATGAAGCGCGGGTTCTTTATATCTATCCCCAACGGGTTTTTGAGATACTCTGTTTTAAGCTTTACGGCTTTCATTCTTTCACCTCTTTCGCGCTCATAACTGCAAAGATTTCCCGCTCCATAAACGGAGTCCAGATTTCACGATACCCCGCCTTTGTCGGATGTATCTTATCCGCCATATACAAATTCATATCGGCACTCAAGGCGGCGTTCAAATTATCGTCGTTCCACATATCGATAACGGATATGCCCCATTTCTCCTGCGCCGCTTTTAAAGTATCGACCATGGACTGATAGCGCTCGCTGTCGTAGCGCGGACTTGTATAAAATATTACGGAGCAATTCCATTTTTCTTTTGCATAGCAGATTATGTATTCTATCGCCCCGGCTACGGTCTTTGTGTCGAAGTCATTGAGATTTTTCGACTCTATTATTTTTCCGAGCTCTTTCTTCTGCGAAGCGTCGTTGGTCGAGAGCTGGCAAACTAAAAGATCGGCTTTTTCCGCATCGAGCTTTTTGAGACGCGACACATATGAATCAATGCCGGATTCAACGAGGGTCGTGCCGGAGACTGCGCTTTTTATCATCTCGCAGCCGTCGCGCTTTTCAATATAGTCGGCAAACGAAACCCCGCCGGATGCCGAGCCGTAGGTCACGGAAGAGCCGAGGAATATAACGGTCTTGCCTTTTATCGGGTTGTCGGCATTTTCGGGTGTATTATCAAGCGAATACTTTTCTCCGTTGCCCTCGAGCAAAGCGGTTTTTACATCGTGGAGCTTCACAAACGGTCCCCAGCTCCACTGATAGCCGCAGAACGCGAGCCACGCGGCAATGACGGCGGCTGCAATCAGAATGATTATCAGAAGTTTCTTCTTCATTTTATTCTGTCGTCTCCCCGTTTCTCTGCTTTATCTCCTCCTGCTCCTTGGCGATATTCTTTTCGACATTCAAAAACAGCAGAAGTATCGCAAGGACTATGCCGGTTATAGTCTCAAGTCCTACGAAAGTAAATGTTATCGCGCTCTTGACGCTCGCCGGCTGCACGGCGATGAGCTGACCCGCCGCATTGGTATAGGGCGCGGCATAGCCGGACTTCGAGAGAATGAGATTGAATATACCCGTGCAGATTCCGACGCTCGCGACAGCGATCGTGTTATATATCGACATCGCGATGCCGTCGCACCTGAAGCCGTTTTTCCACTCGACATGGTCGAGCACGTCCGCGAACAGAGCCATGAACACATATGAGCACGGCAGACCGCCGATATTCTTGATAAACTGGCCGATAAGCACTATAACCATGTTCGTCGGCGCGAGCCAGCATATAGCCGAGCCGACTGCATAGAAGATAAAGCCGATTGCCGTTAAATTGCGTTTACCAAACTTCTTCGCGAGCGGCCAGACGGCAAAAATGCCAATGCCCATCGGGATTCCGCCGATAACGGAGAGCATGGTCTGGGTCTTGCCGTCGTTATATGTACCGAGGACATAGTTCGAGAAATAAACGAGCGAGATATTTTTGATAGTCGAGCCGACGGTGAAAATAAGAAAATATATGAAAATTATTATCATATATTTATCGCTGAAAATCGCCTTGAGCTGAGTTACCATTGCGACGCTCTCTTTTTTCTGCTCGCCGCCCTCGAGGGTTATGCGCTCCTTGGTGAAATAATACTCCATAAGCGTCAGCGGCAGCGCGATGCACGAGAGAATACTCATCGTAACTATCCACTTTGATTTGTCAACGCCGAGCTGCGGCATGATGAGCATGGGGAAGATGAGCGCGACGATTATGCCGCTCATCATGATAGTCGATATCTGATTGAAAACCGAGAGCGAACCGCGCTGTTCCGTGTTTCTCGTCGAGAGCGGAACCATAAGATTGTGGCTCATGTTATAAATTGTATAAGCGAACGAATAAAACAGATTATACGAGAGCATGACCCATATCACCTGCACCGTCCGGTTACCCGAGGGGACTGTGAAGAGCAATATGCCGGTCACGGCGACAAGCGGCGCGGAGAGCAGCAGCCAAGGGCGCGCCTTGCCCTGCTTTGTGCGCGTGCGGTCGATGATATAGCCCATGACTATATTTGTTATAGCGTCGATTATCTTCGACACTATCGGGAACACCGCTAGGAACGCGCCGCCCCACACGGTGGTGAGGTTTAGGACATCGGTATAATAGACATTGAGGTAGGTCGCGAGCACGGCGTTTAAAAGCAGCGCGCCGGACGGGCCGAGCAGATAGCCCAGCCACTTCTCCTTCGCCGTAACATCGGGCGAGGTCAGGCGCGAATCAAGCGCCCGCTTTTCAAAAAATTTTGCTTTTGCCATCACGAGAACTCCTTCATTTATTTTATCTTATGGATATAAAAATATATTTGCAGCTGCCTTTGCCACAGCTTTATGCGCTTGCGGTGCTTTTTATATGATTTGAGCCGTAAACCGACCCCGTAGGGTCGGCGCGGCTAAAATGTTAAAAGGCTGAATGAATTTCTTATATAGTTGTCGCTGCGGTTTCGGCGCGTCCTCGGATTCCGTCTGAAGCTTTCCGTAACGCGCCGTTTTTCGCAGGCGATAAAATCATTGGAGACAGAAAGGTTAAGGTCTCCTTGACAATTGAAAGATTTCATATTACACTACTATTATATCTACATCGTGTCGGATTAACAATCATCAGTTTTGTTAATCGCTGTTATGAAACCGACAAAATCATCTGAAAGTGGCGGGATAATATGAACACAAAAAATAACCAGCGCACGAGACTTTCAAAAATATTGCTCAAAAACGCGCTGATGGATCTTCTGGGCGAGAAAGGCTCGGTAACAAAAATATCAGTAAGAGAGCTGTGCGAGCGCGCCGACCTCAACCGCTCGACTTTTTATGCGCACTACTCCGAGCCGAAAGAGCTGCTCGAAGAGGTCGAAAACGAGCTGCTCGACGCGACTCAGGATCACTTAAAGAAAATAGGCGCGGAAAACGACCTCGGCGCGCACAGATATCTGCTTTCATTTCTAATGTATATCAAAGAAAACGACAAGCCGTTCCGCACGCTGCTTGTCGACTCGGTTGACCCCGCGTTCCGTTCAAAATTCATGCAGCAGTCGATAATTCAGTTTATTGAGAACCTGAACATCGTTTTTCCGAAGGAGCAGGAGCAATATATCTACTCATATATTCTCAACGGCAGCACGGGCGTTATTATCCAATGGATACGCTCGGACTACTGCATTGACGAAAATGAGCTTGTTGATCTGCTGTTTTCGATAAATCAGAGCGCGCTTGTCAATCTCGACATAAAGCCGCGCATATAGTTGAAAGCCTACCAAGCAAGTGGTATAATTGTGAAAACTCGCGCAATAATGCGCAAAATGCAAGGAGACGACAAAAATGAGAGAGAGCAAAATCACGAGGTACGAAGCGTTCGAGCTTCTGAAAAAATACAACAAAGACCCGTTTCACATCCGCCACGCGCTGACAGTCGAGGGCGTTATGCGCTGGTACGCAAAGGAGCTCGGCTATGCGGACGAGGAGGAATATTGGGGCATAGTCGGTCTACTGCACGACATCGACTTCGAGCTCTATCCGGAGGAGCACTGCAAGAAGGCTCCCGAGCTGCTCAAGGCGGGCGGAGTCGGCGACGACATGATATATTCAATTTGCTCCCACGGCTACGGCATCTGCGTAGATGTCGAGCCTGTTCACGAGATGGAAAAGGTGCTCTTCGCGGCAGACGAGCTGACAGGGCTCATCTGGTCGGCGGCGCTGATGCGCCCGTCCAAGAGCGTGATGGACATGGAGGTCTCGAGCCTCAAAAAGAAGTTCAAAGATAAAAAGTTCGCCGCGGGCTGCTCGCGCGACATTATCCGCACGGGTGCGGAGAGGCTCGGCTGGGAGCTTGAAAAGCTCTTCGAGCAGACGATACTCGCCATGCGCTCATGCGAGAGCGATGTCAACAGCTTTATGGGGACTTACCAGGCATAAAATGAGCAAAAGACTGCCGCAGAATAATTCTGCGACAGTCTTTTTTATTTGCGTTTTATATTCAGTCCAGTGCGGGCTCGGGGGTAACCGGTGCTTCCGTCGCCGGCTCGATCACGGGATCTACCGGCTCCGACGGGATCGGATTTATCGGTTCGTCGGACGGTTTCTCTGTCGGTTTCTCCGTGGGATTTTCCGTAGGCTTCTCCGTCTGCCTCTCGGTCGGCTTTTCGGTGGGCTTCTCTGTCGGTTCGACTACAGATACATTTATGAGCATCTTTCCGCTCGCCGTTTCCCCGTCGGAGTCGGTGACGGTGACTTCCACGGTGTACATTCCGCTGACCTTCGGGGTATATGACATGCTCTTTTCCGCTTTTTCCGCCACAAGCGCGCCGTTTAAAAATATCTTTATTTTATAAGAAGTATATTTCCCCGTTCCGCCGGAGACGAGCGCCGAAGCGTGTATCTGCGGCGCGGCGGTGCCGTTGTTCGACACCTGCGCCGCCGCAACGGCCGCGAGGGTCGGGTTTTTGACGGTCACGGTGCATGAAGCGGTCTTGTTTCCGTCCTCAGTCTTTACGGTTATCACGGCGGTGCCCTTCGCCTTTGCCGTGACGCGCCCTGAGCTCGAGACAGACGCTACATTGCTATTGCTGCTCGACCATGTGACCTTCTGATTCGCCGCGTTGCGCGGAGCGACAGTCGCCCGGAGCTGCCTCGAATCGCCGACCGTCAGGCTGAGCGAGGACGAGTTCAGGGTAACGCCCGTGACATGGTCGATATATACCGTCACCTTGCAGACCGCCACGCGGTTGCCGTCCTTTGTGGTGACTCTGATATTCGTCGTGCCCTCTTTTTTCGCCACGACTATGCCGCCCGCGACCTCCGCTATCGACGGATCGTCGCTCGACCAGGTGTAGTCCTTGTCATATGCGTCGGCGGGGATAACAGTGGCGGTGAGCACTTTCGTCTGACCGACTCTGAGTTTGGCCTCCGTCGCGCTGAGCCTGACGCCCGTCACGCTCTGGTATTTTTTCTTGCTGTAAAATGTCCTTGTGCCGTTCTTGTTCTTTATCGTCAGAACGCCGTTGCTGACGGATATTCCGTAGCTGTCCCAGTCGCTCTTTCTGTCGGCATATCCGCCGCCGGTCGATGACTTCGTATAGGTGCTGAGAGTTGCGATGTCGAAATTCGTCGCCTTTATGCCGAAGCGGTCGCCCGTCTCGTCGCCGCCCTTCTGCGCGGTGTATATTTCAATTGTAGAGTCGGGATTGTTGAACAGATACCACACTCCGCGCGCCTCCCTGTAGCAGGTGCCGGTGTATCTGTCCTTCGTACCGGGAGCTTTCACGAATTTCTTATTATTGATATAAAAGCAGCTGCTGCCGAGAATTATTTTATTCGCGCTCAGCGAGCTTTCCCATGAGGCGAACGGCACAGAAATTGAGTTGCCCCAGCTGCCGCCCGAGGATGAAAGCGACTTTGAGGGATAGAGAGTATACGCCGCGACGCTCCCCGAAGACGAGGGCAGCGAGAAATTATACGAGCGCAGATTCATCCCGCTCGCGGAGTTCGACACATCGACAAATATATCGGAATAGCCGTCGAGATACCATCTGCCGGAATATTTCGCTGCGGTATTGGAATATTTCTGCGCGGATTCCTCCGCCGCCGCGGGCTGATTTTCGGACCCGCTCTCGGTTTTTCCCGTCGCTTTCCATTTCGCAGTGAGGTTCAAATCGTCGTTTATGGGCGTTGAGAAATCGAACTCGGTGTCGCCGTTGAACCAGCCCTCGAATTTATATCCCTCGCGCTCGGGAGTCGGCGGCGCAAACGCCGCTTCGCCGCGCTTTATCTCGATTATTTCGTTCTCCCTGCCGTCGCCATAGCAGAGCACGAGCAGGACTATATCCGTACCCTCGTCGATGCTGTAGGACGCGACAAGGGTGATGTCCCCAGTTATCGCGGTGTTGAAATCGAACGCCGCGCCGTTATACTGCCACTCGATGAAAGTGAAGCCCTCTTTGTGCGGATCCCACGGCTTTTTGGCGCTCTCGCCGTCGCGGATATGCTGAGTCTTTATCTGCGTTCCGCCCGAGCTGTCAAATGTCACCGTGTGGACTGAGTTTTTGGAGCAGGCGGCAAAAACCGCGAGCGCCGTCAACAGGACCAATAAAACTGCCGTTACCCTCTTCATTGCGATCCCCTTTTCGCTTCGTTATAAGTATCGGTCTGACATAAATATATGCCAAATGTATTTCAAAATAATTCTACTGCAAAATAAATTATTTTTAATCGCTTTTGAGAATTATATAGTCTCTATGAAAAATATTTTTCATATACTGATTTTTGTTCAAAAATAAAACAGCTATTCATAAAAGAGCAACCCCCGGCGAAGAAAAACACCGGGGGCTTGGAATTTTGAGTTGTATCAGAGCTCGCGCTCTATCTTCTCCTGCGCCGCTTTCAGTATCGCAGCCGGATCATTGCCGAGGATATCGAGCCCCTCGGCACTGAAAAAGCTGAAGTTCTCAATACCGAAGAACGACTTCGTGACCGTCTTGATATATTCAAAGCCGAAGTCCGTGCCGCCGATATATCCGCCCGAAGTGGTGATATAAATCAGCCTCTTCGCCCTGCAATAGCTTATCGGGACGCCGTCGCTGCCGTAGAGAAAAGTCAGCCCGCCGACACACAGGGATTCGATATAGATTTTTAAAAACGCCGGGAAACTGTAGTCCCAGAACGGCGCGGCGATAACGACAGTATCGCAGGCGGCGAACTGCTTCGCGCAGTCATAGACCGGGTCGGAAAAGTCGTTCTTTTCCGCGCTTTCGGCGCGCTTCGCGAGTCCCGCCGCGTCGAGCGGCTTCAAATTCGCGTCGGCAAGGCGTATCTCTTCAATATCGCCGTCAAGGCGGTTGAGTGCGGTTTTGGCGAGCGCCAAAGTGCGCGACTCGTTATCCCCGCGCACACACGAATTGACGAAAAGTATTTTCTCTTTCATTTTTCCTCCTGTTTTCACTCTCTGATTATTTCAAAATTCCCGCTGTGAAGCTCTTCGAGGCTGCCGTGCTCGTCCGCGAATGCGTAGCCGTCGGGCAGTCTTATGCGGCCGTGAACTCCGCTGTCTGCGGAGATATCGAGTGCTATGCCCAAAGATGTTCTGTGCCACTTGACGCTCACTTTGCCGCCGACCGTCTCATACGAAGCCTCGGCGCTGTCGAGCTTTTCAATAAATACGGGCGATATCTCAACCTCCGACGGATCAGCAAGGAAAGGATTGACGCGGATGCCGCCGATATATTCAATGAACCACGCGGAAATATCGCCGAACATATGATGATTGAGCGAATTGGGTCTGTCCTCCTCGCGCAGGAAATCCTCCGGCAATGCCGTAAGTCCGCGCTCGACAAAGTTTCCGTAGGACGGATAGTCCGGGCGGGTTATCAGCTTAAACGCGAGATCGGGTTCGCCGAAATCCGAGAGCACCCTGAACAGCACGCGCATACCTAGTATGCCGGCGTCAACGTGGTCGTCGCGCCGTCTGATTATCTCAAGAAGGCGTTTGAACGCCTCGGGCTTTTCGCCGGGAGTGAACACATCGTAATATATCGCCATCGCCTGCGAGGTCTGGCAGGAGCCTATCGCGGTCATAGTACCGAAGTCTATCAGATGCCGTCTGACCGCGTCTCTTATCTCATTATATAGCTTTTCGCAGAACTCGCGTTCGAGCGAAAGTCCGAGCTGCGAGAAAATATAGGCGGCTTTCTTGAGAATACTCATGCATGTCACGCTGTCCGTAAATTCGAGCGGCGATTTGATCCTCGTCACCGGGCACCAGTCTCCGAGCCCAATCGCTACAAGCCCGCGCTCGTCGCGGCGGCGCGAGATATACTCGCAATAGCGGAATATCGCCGTCGCGTTCTCTTCGATTATCTTTCTGTCGCCGCGCAGGACATAGCAGAAATACGGAATATACGTCAGCGCAGCGTCCCACGCGGGACCGTTGCCCCATTCGAAGCCCCAGCCGCCCGTCGGCACTATGCCGGGCAGCGCACCGTCCGCACGCTGAGCGGCGCGGATATTGCGAAGCCACTCGCGGTAGCTGTTGACTGCATCGAGATTCATCAATATGTGCTCGGCGGAGAGAGCGGCGTCGCCCGTCCAGCCGTTTTTCTCGCGGTGCGGGCAGTCTGTCGGGAAATAATAGAAATTCGAGAGATCGGAGTTTCTCGTCATCGCCTGCAATTTGTTCGTCATCCCGTCGGAGCAGACGAACGAGCCGATCTCGCGCAGAGCCGAGTTTTGCACAACAAAAGTCAGAAGATCGGCGGTCGCCTCCTGCTCGGTTATACCGAGCACCACGCAGTATCTGAAGCCGTGATAAGTGAACACGGGCTCAAAAATTTCTTCGCCCTCGCCTTTAAGTATGTACACATCGCGCTGGGAATATCCGGCGGGATAGAAGCAGATGTTGCTCGTGTCCGGCTCGCCGTCGGGCGCAAAATATTCGCCGAACTGCAGATCGATTTGCCGCCCGCGCTCGCCGCTTATTCTGAGCTTTACCGTGCCCGCCGAGTTCACGCCGAAATCGTATAAAAATCCGTCGCGCTCGTCGCTCGCGATTTTTTTCGCCTCTTTGACAACGTCGCCGCGGGTTATGTATTCCTTGAGCCTGCATTTTCTTATCAGAACCGGCTTTATCTCGCGCACGGGCGCTATCGGCTCCGCCTCGCACAGGCGCTTTTCGCCGCGCGGAGTCTCCGCAGGCAGGGCGTTTTTCCACGCGCTGTCGTCAAAGTCCGGCTCCGACCAGCCGGAAATTTCAAGGCACGCGTCGTAGTAGCAGCCGCAGCGCAGGTCATCGAAAATGACCGGGGAGGGCGCAGTTTTGACTGAACTGTCAGCCTCGAAAATATCAATTCCGCCGTCAATATACTCCGTCGAGACGCAGAAAGCCGTGCGCGGCGCGCCCCTGAAGGCGGCGATATCAAAGTCCCAGATCTGCCCGCCCGGCGCGTTCTGCATTCCGTTGCCGAGCATGATGCCGAGAACATTCTTCCCCGGCACGAGGCACTCGGTTATGTCATATTCGTCGTAATAGACAAGATCGTCGGGGTTCGAGATATACGGAGCCAAAATGCCTTTTGTCAGCCTCTGCCCGTTGACATAGAGCTCATAAAATCCGAGTCCCGTCAGCGTAATAATACTCTTTTTGACTTCGCCGTCTATCTCAAAAGTCTTTCTGAAATAGGGCGCGGGGACATGGAATGTATAGGTTGTATAATCATAGCCCGCACAGATAAATTTTCCCGAAAACATAACAGCACTCCTTTACGCTAATATCATAACCGAGGACGGAAAAAACTGCAACAGATTTTTTCTTGGCTTTAAGGGGTTCGGTATGATATAATCGACTCAGAAACCGACGGAGGTATTATCATGGCAAAGGCAGGCAGCAAAAAGCGGAAGATAATAATATGCATCGTTTCGATAGTCGCGGTCATTGCGCTGCTTTTCGGAGCGTGCGCCGTTTATCTCGGCGACTACTATCACGCGATAACGCCCGCAGGTGAATCATTCGGGCTTCAGGACGGCAGTTCCCTGCCCGAGACAATCAAACTCGACAACGGTAATATAGTCTGCAAGGGCAAAAATGCGACAAAGGGACTGATATTCTATCCCGGCGGCAAGGTCGAATACACGGCATATCTGCCGCTCATGGAGTCGCTCGCCCAAAAGGGCATACTTTGCGTGCTCGTCAGGATGCCGTTTAATCTCGCAGTATTCGATGTCAACGCCGCAGACGGCATACGGGAGATGTTCCCCGAAATTACCGACTGGTACATAGGCGGCCACTCCCTCGGCGGCTCGATGGCGGCGACGTATCTTGAAAAACATCCGAGCGATTTTAAAGGTCTGCTGCTCCTCGCCGCATATTCGACCGCCGACCTCTCAAACGAAAATATAAGGACGCTGTCAATTTACGGCAGCAATGACGGAGTGCTCAACCGCGAAAAATACGAGCAGTACCACAGCAACCTCCCCGAGCTTACCGAATATATAATTGACGGCGGATGCCACGCGTATTTCGGCGTTTACGGCAATCAGGACGGCGACGGCACCCCAACGATAGACAACGCCCGTCAGATAAATCTGACGGCGGATGCGGTTGCGAAGTGGGTTGGATGAAGCTCACAGCGTGTCCGTTCAGATAAATCCACGATATAAAAATATACCCCGCTATGCATTTTTCGGCACAGCGGGGTTTGTTATTGGAGTTTTGTTCGTGATGTGTGGAGAATCTATGAGGTTATTTTCGTTTTTTCTCACTCGGCGTTTTCATTGAGTCAGGCCAGTTAACAACATTGCTTCTGAAAAATATCCGCACAACCTTCGGGCTAAGCTCTTTAACATGCCGCCCGACATAGATACTTGCCAGAATGGTCAGCATTACCAAAAGCCAAACCGCAATCATTACGGAAGCAAAAACAGACAGGGGCTTTTTCTCTTTTACCCTATTTATGGAAATTGTCTTTTCAAGCGTGACCAGCTCTTTGCCATCGCTTTCAACGGTATATACGGCATAATATCCTACAGAATCTTTATCGGGATCTCCGCTTTCAATAAAGCCGAGCGTCAGTGTACCGCCGTTTCTGTTGTCGTCAAGGAATTTGTCGGCGTCCGGTATCAATTCTTTGTAATATGGTATACAATAATATTTTTCACCACCGTTATACAGCAGGAGCCTTTCGCCGCGAACTTCGCATCGCTCAAAGGTGACGGTAGAAACCCTAAGCTCATTTTCGGTAGGAGCATCGGACTTTGCGCCATATAGACAAAGTCCGAGAAGAATCGTCAAACACACCGCTATAATAATATAGCTGCATACAAATTGTTCGGAGTCCTTAATGTTTCCCTTGAATATATCATCTTTCGGTCTCGGGACGATCGGAATATCCGTTTGATGGGCACGGTAATATCCCGCCTCGGCACAGCGAAGAAATTCTTTCCTGCCGACCGCCATGCTGTCAATATTAAACTTTTTCTCGCCCGCAAACAACTTTACATCTTTTTCTATAACTATTCCGGTAAGTTCATCATATCGGCAAGCGCGCTTGATGCCGAAAAAGTTTTTATAGACAAGCATTTCATTGGTATAATATATGCGCTGATTAAAATATACGATAACAAGCGCCAGCCCCGCCAACGAAAATACGCCGAATATTACGGCAAAGGCCGGTAAATGGGCGGACAAAAGGCTGAAAAACGCAAGAGCAATCATAACGGCGAACTCAACTGACCCGACAACTAAAAAGACTTTCGGCATCGTCACACGCCCGGCCTTGGCTTTCTCGCTTTGCGCCGCGTTCATTATAAGATTTCTCGCTACTTGTTTAACCGCATCATTTTTCAGATATTTTGACATATATTTCACCTCCGCCCGGACAGTACAGTAATTATACAACAGAGATTAGGTTTTGGCAATAAAGCGCAGGATGTTGTCGACGGAACAATTAATCCGATGCCTTTTTTGCTATTCCCTGCTCCAAGTCGCTGACTTCGTCTCTCAGCGCGGCAATCTGCTCCGGGTACGGATTTTTCTGAGCCGCGATTGCCTCCAGTTCTTTGATTGAAGCTCTCAGCTTTTTCCGGCTGTCTTCAATTTGCTCTTTTTGCTTTGAGAACGAATCAAAGAAATTATACAGACGCCGCGCATTTCCCGAGACGGATTGACCGACCTCCAAGCGGTATACAGTACCAAGGCGTTTGAGCGAAAGATACGGCTTCTTTTCATCCTGATTTTCCGGCACGGATATTGCAAAATCCATTGCAAATAGATCGTCGGGCATCGGCTCTTCTTTGCGAATCACGCTCTCGGAGAGGAAATCTTTTATCTTACCGACCTCCTGCTTATATTGCTCGCGGGAAAACCCAAGCAGATATTCCTCGTTTTTAACCGTATTGCGCAGACGGACATCAAAATCGGCAAGCATTTTCTTCTTCTCTTCAACCGACCTGTTCGCATCGTTAATGCTTTTTTCAAAAGTGGAGGACAGAATCTCCGTGTGCCGCAGCTCGTTCTGCTTCTCGGCGAGCGTCTTCATAAGGGGCTCAGAAATGGACAGAGCTTTTACCTGAGCATATGTCAGCACATTTTCTTCGAGATCGGATGCCGAGCGCTGATAAGTTGACCCGCTCAGGAACTGCGAGATAAATCTCTGCTTCGTCTCCAGAATCTGCCACGAATATGAATCGAAGCTGCCCTTTGTGATATAGCGAAAAATCCGTATCTCTTCGTTCAGGTTTCCTTTGCGCATGATTCTGCCCTCGCGCTGAACCATATCCGCAGGACGCCACGGGGCATCCAGATGATGCACCGCCTTCAATTTTGTCTGCACATTTGCGCCTATGCCAAGCTTGAATGTCGAGCCAATAAGCACGCGGACGACTCCTCTGTTGACCTTTTCATAGAGCGCGACTCTCGTCGCCTCCGATGTGTAGCTGTGGACGAAAGCTATCTCCTCCTGCGGCATGCCTCTTTCCACAAGAAGGCTCTTCATTTCGGAGTAGACATTGAACTGTCCGGCTTTCGGCGTGGAGTAATCACAGAAAATTATCTGTGCGCAGCCGGGATATTCCTCATATATTTTCATTACCTGCTCGGCACATACATCCGTCTTTCTGTAGCGGCTCTCCGGCAGTTCGTCGCAGCCAACCAGACGCAGATCAAGCGCCGCCTTTCTCCCGTCCGTGCTGACCTTCAGCATGTTGTCATAGCCCTTGTCTATCTTCTTCTTGCGTATTTCTTCCGTGCGCTCACAGAGCTTATTCATATATTCCTGAAGCTGCGGGCTTTTCTCAAGTAAAATGTCATCATAGCCGTTGAATTCCGGCAGATCTCCGCTGCCGTTCACGGCATAAAAGCACGCGATATTTGCAAACAGCCTGGAAAGCTCCGGGAGATTGAAAAAGCGCGCAAATCGCTTGACTATCCTGAAATTCGAAGTATCCACATCGATTTCGCACACATATTCAGGCTGGGCGAATGACTTGACCCAATTGTCGAACACATCCAGATGGGCTCTTCTCATGACATCCGGCTGAAGATACATCTGCATGGCATAGGCGTCGGAGATGGAGTTGCACAGCGGCGTGCCGGTTGCAAAAACTACGCCGCCCCCGTTGTTCTGCTCCTGAACGCAGCGCACTTTTCGCTGCATATGCAGGCACTTCTGCGAGCCCCTGAGATTTATTCCCGCTATATTTTTCTGCCTCGAGTCGATCGGAATGTTCTTGAAATTATGAGCCTCATCGACAAAGAGGGTGTTTATCTCCAATTTGTCGAATGTGACCTCGGTTCTTGTACTCTGCATCGACATGATAAGCTGATGTGCGGTTTTGCGTATTCCCTCCTCAACCCTGTTCAGCTCCTTTCCCAACCCAACGGCCTGGCGCAGGAGAGCCATCATATCCTCGAGCTTTGACAGATCATCCTCCATCTGAGTCAGGACGCATTCGGACGAAAGCGGTATCATTTCAAAGCAGCTGTACGCTATGATGATTCCGTCATAGTCCCCGTTTACAATTTGATTTAAGACCTTTTGGCGCACATCCGGCTGAAATGTGCCGGGATTCACGGACAGCAGCTTCGCCTTGGGATACATTGTCTGAAAAATCAGCTCCCACTGTCCGACAATGTTGTTCGGCACGACGAACATATTCTTTCTGGACAGCCCCATCTGCCGCATCTTCATCGCCGCGGCAATCATGATATATGTCTTTCCCGCGCCGACATCGAATGCGAGCAGCGTGTTTTTCTCGTTGATTATTCTCTGAACGGCGTCCTTTTGATACGGATAGAGTTTGATTTCTTCGCTCATCTGCGGGAACGACAGATTGGCGCCGTCATAGTGCTTTACGCAGAGTCCGCCGAATATTTTGTTGTAGCTCTCCTCAACATCCCAGCGCCTGTCCTCGTCTTCCCAAAGCCATTTTCTGAACAATTCGAGAATCTTGTCACGCTTTTCGAGGATCAGAACCGTCTCTTTCTTTGTATCGCGGCGAATCTCGCGCATGTTGAGCATCGACTCAAAGATATACAGCGCATTGTACTGCGGTATCCCGTATTCAAAATCAATCCTCGAGAGGCCGCTGTAATACCCCTTATCCGGGATGAACCAATAGCCCGTATTCGGTTCATAGTTGACAAGATTGTAATTCTGCCTTCCTTTGGACTCCCAGATTTCATACCCGTTTATCAGATAAAAAATAAACTCGTTGATTATTCTCCTGTCCATCCACGGGACTCCGGGGGTCGCTTCTATATCTTTATATTTAATAGTATGTTCAACCGAGCTTACTCTTTCTCTCCCCGGCTTTTTGTATTTGTAGACCTTTGCCTCTTTCAGCTTTCTCGCCTTTGCATAGAGCTCAATCCAATGGTCGAGGGTGAACTGCTGCAGATCCTGCTCCGAGAGAGTGTCTATCATCTCCGACACCGGCATTTCGCAGTAGATGCTGCTATCTTTTGCTTCGCTGCTTACCGTAGGGTCGCCTATACCCAAAGTGTCATAATCTCTGTGGAGCAGCTCATACACCACGCCCTCATGGATTTTTTCCTGCAGCTCTTTGCTCTCCTGCGTTTCGGCAAGGTAGCGCACTATATAGTCCTTGCTCTTGTAAGTCATCAGGGGCACATTCAATCTGCTGAGTATGTTGTTAAGCTCTGCCTTCCACAGTATGCGAAGCTGTTTTTCAAGCCTGGGCGAACCGTATTTCGGCTTGCGTTTGAGATTTATCCCATCCTCGCAGACAACAATAATCCCCCAGTTATCGGGAATCTTCGCGCCCGCAGAAGCGCCGTGCCTCTCGCCCACTACGAGATAGTTATAGTCGAAATACTGCTGATAATACTCCACCTGACGCGGCAGCCTGCGATAGCTGTCGCGGTCGCTCTTGATTTCAAATCCGGTCAAGCAATCGCTGACCAGCATCACATCACAGACCGATTCACCGATGCTTTTCTCCTGATAAATACGCCCTTCCGGATAGTTCGCCTGCAGCCACTCTATCAAAATGCCGCGGATTGCTTTATCGTCCATTTTTTGTCGCCTCCCGAGGCTCATCATAGCACGGAGGATGTCCCATTTTTGTCACATCGGATATCAGATGTCACGAAGAAATAACGCAAGCGCGAAACCGCATTAAATTTTCACGACTGCCGGAACTTCAGATATGAACCGACCTGAGATATAGCTTTTCCGAAGTCGGGATCGCTGCGGAGCTTCACGCGAAGAGATTTCATAAAGCGGCAGCTTTCGGGGAGCTCTTCAACGCATATCCTTGCCCGATACAGCGGTGAGAGATACTGCTTTATGCCACAGGCACTCTCGGAAATATAATTGCCGTGCTTCAACGCACCATGACCGATGCGCCCGTCAAAAACCGGATACATGCACCGAACGCCGCAGCAGTCGTCGCCAACCTCGGTCAATATGCAATAATGCACGCCGTCCGTATACGGCGAACAGTCGATTTTCAAAATATCTCCCGGGCGATACGGCACCGGCAGATTCAGATCCGCCGATCTCTCCCCGAACGCCTCCTCCGCCCGAGTATAATATTTAGTTTTTCCGCGACGGCCGTAATTGTGCAGAAAATACTGAATCTCCCCATTCGGCTCGGCGATATAAATATACTCCGTCCGCATAAATCCGCCGCTCTCCGATGCATCCGACCGCCGATACAGCTTCATCTCCCAGTACATATGACCCCAATCGCAGTCACTGCACTCCGAAACATATTCGCGGATTGCCCTTCGCGCAGACTCCGCAGATGCCGCATAATAAGCGCCGTCAACAAAGCTGTCAACGCCGCATCTGCGCAGCACAACGGACATCACGGTTTCGTTGCCGCTGTTCTCAAGAGCCGCCGTTGCGAAATCCAGAGCGGCAATATAATCGGCAACTTTATCCGGCTCTCTGCGCAACTCCGCACTGTTTTTCAGCTTTTCAAGCAGCGCCCGCTTCTCAGCAAGTCCTATAGGCGCGCCGGCAATAATATTCGCATAGTCAAATTCACAAAGCCTTTCCGGATTTGACAGCAGATACTCCAAAAGCTCCGGCGATTCCAGAAGATTTAAAATTTCTTCTCTCAGTGTAAGCATACTCTCATCCCCCAAAATATCCGGCCGTCAAAAGCCACTTAGCGATATAATAAATAATAGCAGGCCCCATGTACCGCATATAACCCACAGCAATATTCGGTTGTGCGGAAAACAAAAAAGCGAGTGTCCATAACTCAAATCTGTTATGAACACTCGATATGGTACGAGTGCTGATAACGGATTTCATAAAACAATGAATTAACCGGCAGAAACACATATATTTCATCTCGCACACGAACAGTTTCTTTAGAATTTTATTCGCACATTCGATTTTTACTGGCCTATCCGATACAATGATAACACAAGGAGGGCAGAATATGAAACAGAAATATCATCTTGCAATGGATGATGCAGAGCGGCGGCTTCTCATTGGAAGTCTGAATGATCTGCGCAGCAGGCTCTTCACAGAGGGCAGATATACCGACGCTGTTGACGAAGTGCTGCTGAAAATCATCGGTGCAAAGCGCAAGAAGTTCAAGGTCGTCTACACGGGGTGAATGGAGGAAAGCGTAATGACGGAGTTTGAAAAGCTGGGTGGCACATACCGACAGGCGGGTGATTATTATCTGCCGAATCTCGAGATTGATAATCAAATTGAGGTGCAAATTGGTGTTTGGGGACAGCGACACCGGCGATTTTTGAAGGAGAACCACCGGGTGAGATACTACAATCTGTTGACCACCGGGACGCTGAACGATTATCTTGCTGAGGTGGAATCCCTGGCACAGGCGATGTTTGATACGCTTGTGAAGGAACTGTCCGAAAAAGAAAACTTGAACGAAAAACTCAAGGCAAGTGACCCGCTGGAATGGGTCAGGCGGAGCAATAACATCCGCAATCGAGCCACAGAAATCGTAAATGCAGAGGTCATTTTCGTGTGAGCAGCAACAAAATTTGATAGAAATCAGAGGCGCAGTCAGATGCAGGTAAGCACCGGCTGCGCCCCTTTTTCGTTGCTCTGAAATAGGTCTGCATTATCTTAGCGAGCAGACTGTTTGTACTCCTCCGGAGCAAAACAGTGCGTCGCCCCGATGCCTGCGCCATCTGAGCGAGCAGTGCCTTTTTACTCCGTTCTGCCGAACTGCGCAAAAGGCCTCGTTAGGGACACCCTAAGACCTGCTTACCCGATGCCGAAGAATCGGTCGAAGAAACCCTTCAACTTTTCAATGATGGTTTGCTTCTTCTCTGCACGGTTTCCACCGCCGAAGCGGGAGATCGGCGGCATCAGCCGGTCAATATCCGTGCCTGTCGTTTTGACAGAGCCGTCACGGAAAGAGCTCTCCATAAAGCGGCGAGTCTCATCGTCTTTCAGGTTTTCCTCCTGAATGATTGCAACAAGCTGCCGTTCTTTTTCTTCGGCGACAAAGGTGCGCCATTCCAGCATCACATCTGATACATCGTTGATTCCGGCAATGAAGGTTTCAATCAGTGCCTTCTTGCTGCGCAGTTCAGGACTAGCGTCCACTGCTTTGCGGATCGTGATAAGCACTTCCTTGTCATCGCAGTGTGAATCGTGGTATTTCTGTACCAGAAGCAGGATGTAGTCAATATTGATCTCAATCTGCTTGATTAGCTCGATTTCAAAAACGATGTCATCGGTGATGTCCTCCTTTTCGCCACCGGGCTTGCGGTTTTTCCACTCATCCCGTAAGTCCTGATAGCGGCCAAGATAATCCTGAAAATCCCGCTCGCTCAAAATTTCGCTTCCGGCAAACTCGTCGAACGCAGTCAGCAGGTTGCGCATACGCAGAATCGCACCGAACAAAACGATAAACTCCTTCTGCCGCTGTTCACCGGTAATGCGTTCCTCTGTCAGCGGGAATTTCGTTGTCAATTCCTCAATCATATCCTGGTAGCCTGGGTGATATTTTCCGTCGGCATCCTCGTAGCCAAAGTAGTAATCCTTATAGCCACACATCAGGACGATACCGCCCGCTTCCTTATCGCCAAACAGAGAAATTGCATCGTCGGTACGCTTTTGCAGATTGCGGAAGCAAACGATGTTGCCGAACACCTTGATGGAATTGAGAATCCGGTTCGTGCGGGAATATGCTTGAATCAGCCCGTGCATTTTCAGGTTTTTATCCACCCACAGCGTATTCAGCGTCGTGGCGTCGAAGCCGGTCAGGAACATATTGACCACGATCAGCAGGTCAAGTTCCTTGTTCTTCATCCGCAGGGAAACATCCTTATAGTAATTCTGGAATTTGTCCCCGTCTGTGGAATAGTTGGTGTGGAACATCCCGTTGTAGTCACGGATGGCCGCATCCAGAAAATCACGGGAACTTTGGTCAAGTGCGGAGGTATCCTCCGGATTCTCCTCGTCAAGAATACCATCCGTTTCTTCCTCATTCGCTCCATAGCTGTAAATGATGGCAACCTTCAGCCGCTTCTGCGGATTTTCCGCCATTTGCCTCTGAAACTCGGCGTAGTAGAGCTTTGCAGCATCCACGCTGGACACGGCAAAGATGGAGTTGAACCCGCTGACCCGCTGCTTCTGCTTGATTTCCTCGATCTGCTGCTTGCTGCCGGCAGAGGCAACCTCGGCGATATTCTGCAATACGCTGTATGTATAGGTTTTATCACCCCGGTAGGTCTTCTGGTCAAAATGCGTCAGAATGTAATCCGTGACCAGTCGGATGCGTTCCGGGGCAAGAAACGCCTTTTCCCGGTTGATGTCCCAAACTTCCTTGTCGTCAATATCCGGCTCGGCATCCATTGTCTTGATGTAGTCCACCCGGAAGGGCAGCACGTTTTTGTCGTTGATGGCATCCACGATGGTGTAGGCGTGAAGCTGGTCGCCGAACGCTTGCGCTGTTGTGCGAAGCGTAGGGTTCTTGCTTACGCCTGCATTGACTGCAAAGATGGGCGTGCCGGTAAAGCCGAACAGATGGTACTTCTTAAAGTATTTGGTGATGGCTTGATGCATATCCCCGAACTGACTCCGGTGGCACTCATCAAAAATGATAACAACTCGCTTATCAAAAACGCTGTGTCCGGCGTTCTTCTTGATAAAGGTGGCGAGCTTCTGAATGGTGGTGATAATGATTCTTGCATTGTCATCCTCCAACTGGCGCTTCAAAACCGCCGTAGAGGTGTTGCTGTTGGCAGCGCCCTTTTCAAAGCGGTCATATTCCTTCATCGTTTGATAGTCCAGATCCTTGCGGTCCACGACAAAAAGCACCTTGTCGATGTAATCCAGTTTCGTGGCAAGCTGCGCCGTCTTGAAAGAGGTCAGCGTTTTGCCGCTGCCGGTGGTGTGCCAGATGTACCCGCCGCCTGCCACAGAGCCGTACTTTTTATAGTTGTTGGCGATTTCAATCCGGTTCAGAATGCGCTCGGTGGCGACGATTTGATATGGCCGCATCACCAGCAGCATATTTTCCGCCGTAAATACACAGTAACGGGTAAGAATATTCAGAATGGTGTGCTTGCAGAAAAAGGTCTTGGTAAAGTCCACAAGATCGGGGATAATGCGATTGTTCGCATCCGCCCAGAACGAAGTGAACTCAAAGCTATTGCTGGTTTTGGACTTTTTGGCTTTCTGCGCTTTGGCGTCCTTGATGTGATTAAAGCGGGTGGTATTGGAATAGTATTTCGTATTCGTGCCGTTGGAGATCACGAAGATCTGCACGAATTCATACAGTCCGCTGGATGCCCAGAAGCTATCCCGCTGATAGCGATCGATTTGGTTAAACGCCTCCCGGATGGGAACGCCCCGGCGCTTCAGCTCGATATGGATCAGCGGCAAGCCGTTGACCAGCACCGTCACATCATAGCGATTGTCATGAGCTGCCCCCTCCTCTGTGGAGATGGCATACTGGTTGATGACCTGCAAACTGTTATTATGGATGCACTTCTTGTCAATAAGCTGAATATTTTTGCTTTCCCCGTTATCCCGGCGGAGCACCTGCACATAGTCCTCCTGAATCAGCCGGGTCTTTTCGAGAATGCCGGAGTTTGTGTTTGCCAGCACCTCGTCCCAGAAACGCTTCCATTCGCCGTCCGTAAAGCGATAGTTATTCAGCTTTTCCAGCTGCGTCCGCAGATTGGCAATCAGGTCAGCCTCTTTATGGATGGTCAGGCGCTCATAGCCCAGCTCGCAAAGCAGACGGATAAACTCCTTTTCAAGAGCCGCTTCGCTCTGAAAGCTGTCAGAGCGTGAGCTTTCCGGCGTATATTCAGCGACCACGGTGCTCTCATTGCTTGCGGCAATGATGTTGTAAATGCTCATAATTTCACGACTCCTTTCATTAAGAATCTAATATTTCTTCTATCATTGGCTCAACGCCAATATTCTTGATATCCTCAATCATGTGTTGTGCGCTAAATCGGTTAACATCTCGGGCTACCAAGCGCAAAATATTTGCTGCGGTCTCATTTACTACATAAGGAAAACCATTACGAAGAACCCAATAGGCAAAGGAAGCAAATGGGTCATAGGCAGCGAAAGTTCTTCCACAAACATCTCGATATGATTTATCTACGCTCTGGATGATATACAATGCGTGTTCCTCGCTTGTTTTCATAAACGCTAACAACACATCAACGAATCCTTTTTTCTCATGGAGAATAGCTGTAGATATTTTTTCTGCACTCAAATCATAGATGTAACTTTCAACTTCGTCATCAAAAACTTTTCTGTTTATTTTTCCGTCAATTCGTGTTTGGTTTTCTGCTTTTTGCTTATAAGAAACCGCTTTTTCAAAAAAGATAGATAACTGTCCCGCATCTGCATAACGGTATGCAGCGTCTGAGTTTGTGGCTTTTTCTGCAATGCTTCTGTAAATGTGGTGTGAATTTCTTGGGTCACCTGTCATAATGAAGTTTATAACCCGGCCAAGGGAATACACATCACTACGCTTATCACCATCTTTGAGCATCATAAACTGTTCCGGTGCACAGTAGTAAAACTGCCCCACCGCATTAGTGTGCATTGTTTGGTGAGAGGTAAAGACATTCAAGTCTTTTCCCAATCCGAAATCTGCGATTTTGATCATTCCGGAAATAATAAAAATGTTGTTTGCGCTAATATCTCTGTGGATGATGTCACGTTTATGCACTTCCGTCATGATATGAAGAATTTGGCGAATACAATTCAGCTTTATATCATCCGATAAATCAAATGATCTAACATACTTGTCCAATGTCGTTTCCGCATACTCCATTGTATAGGAGCTGCTTCCTTCATCGAAAGTATAAACTCGAATGATTCCGAACGCATCTTGCAGAGATTTTGTTATATTATATTCCCTCTTGAAGCGACTTCTGATACCCGTATCTGTCAAATAATCGTCTTTCAACTTCTTCACTACTAAACCCGTAGACTTTTGTCGATATACATTGGCGAATCCACCATTTCCAATTGGTTCTAAATCGTCATTTTCCTTAACGAGATGATATCGCCCATTGTTACGAGTTATTATGCATAAATCTCTGTGGATAATGCGATTAAACTCGGCGTATATAGTCTCGATCTTTTCAGCAGCCTCTACTTCTGATAGCGATTGCTCTTGCATTAAGTAACTCTTGCCCAGAACAATGTTGAAAAAATTATCTATTTGGTGGCTATTGATTAAATCAACAAGTTTATCGTGAACATATACCCATCTTGATGGAAAGCCGGAACGATAAACATCTTTTGTGCCGAAATTCGTGTTAAAAAACTCTACCAGTTTATACCCTTGTTTATAGGAGTAAAAGTCCGCAGTATCACCACAGAAGATGTTAGAAATCTCTTTTAATGAATCAGAACTGAGCATGATACTCCTTTCTATTTTGCTGACTCAAAAGTAAGCAGCTTGTCTCGGTAATATTCGTATTGCTTTGTTCGTGCTTCAATTTCGGCAGGCAAGCCAGAAGTCAGGTCGTTGCAAAGAGCGTCAAAGCGGTCAAGAATTCCCACGATACGTTCCTGTTCCTCAATAGGGGGAACAGGTATCTGAGCTTTTAATATGTTATCGTTGTATAGTCGAGCAATCGTTCCGCCAGTGGAAATCTGCCAAGGCTGCTTCTTATAACAATACTGTAAGTACTTGTTGGTGACAAGTGTTCCATCGTGTTCAAGCCATACGATATTGGAATCTTGGAAGTATGCAGGCTCACCATCAAACACAACAGTTCGTCCGATTGTTCCAGAACATGAAATCAAAATATCGCCCTTTTTAGGATAGGAATACTTTTCTTTGTATTCTTCAAATACTTCTTCTGAAATGAAAGCATCCGGTTCTTTGCCAAAAGTACCTATTTTGTAGAAGGGAATACCACCTTCTGTATTGGTTTGAGATTTCAATATTCTCTTACACATCTTTACCGAGCCAATTTCGCCAAGGGTAAGCACCTTAACATTATCACCGAAGTTCATAAGTTGTTCGGTATAATACTCATAATGCTTCTTTCTCGCTGCAAGCTCTGCTGCAAGCTCTGCGGTAAGCTCTGCGGTAAGCTCTGTGAAATTGTCCAGTATACGGACGATTTCACGCTGCACTGGCAGGGGCGGGACGGGGATTTTGAACTCTGAGTATGTTCCAATCCAAAGTCGAGTATGCTCTGTTGAGGAGTAGTTAAGCGCGCCCATCCAGTGAAATAAAAATCGAATAAGTAATTGGCTATAGTTTGTGGTTATCAACTTCATGGCAGAAGATTTGACCTTGAAAGGGAAATTAACCCATTTGAATGCAGCTGTAAAATCATCAAAGATAATAACGGGAGCTGTTTTTGATGCAGGATAAATCCCGTCATTTTCATTTGTATATCCGAGAACAAAAGATTGTCCAGCAGTCAAAACAGGTGTTTCATACTCATCACGATAATCAGTACTTCTGACAATATATTTAGATGGTTGCTCGTAGTTGGTAACTTCACCGATTTTCTTATACACAACACCATCAGGACAAAACTCTTGAATCAATTCTTCTAATTTTCTCATTTTACATCCTCTCTTAATTTACGATGAGATTCTTCAGTGATTTGCTTACGCAGCAAATACTCATCACTGTTCAGGTAAGCCTCGTCCATTCTTACCTTAGTTTTTGGCATAAAATACTCTCCATATGATTCAATATAAGGCGTATAATCACAAGTATCAGCACAAACAATTTGGCTATAACTGCCACCTTCGCTCCGGCAAAACCGAAGCCGTAATTGACGAAGTGCCAATTTGCGAAATCCTTTTTCAAAGAAAATATAGTTTTCCCCACTTTGTCGGGCGTGGGAGTCATACACAAGACAGTCCGGTTCTTGTGCAAGCAATTCTTTCATATCCCGCTGTTCATCTTTGGAAAGTGGAATGCCACTATCAGCTTTATCAATTAGCTCCTGCACACCACATTTGCGGCCATCGATAATTATCAATGGCTCTTGGTCTGGCAATGTTGGAAATGTACTTGTTGCATCGTCATATGCCCAAAATGTCAGAATGTTATTTCCTGCACCGTGCTTTTTGATTTCAGCTCTCGCAGTTGTAGAGCTGTCCGCCCAATAAGACAATTTCTGATTTGGAAACAGTTTCGAGTATCTACCAGAACAAGTCCGGAGATTCCCATTAAATAAAACACTTGCGGTCTTTCCGTAAAAATCAGGGTTAAACTCCACGCAGCGGTAAAAATTGAATTCATCGGTTATATAGAGCGGTAAATCCTTATGCTTATAAGTAGGTCTTCCGTAGTCTTGGCTGATAAATGCTCGTTCATAACTCATCCCTCAATCTCCCCAATAATTCGATCAATTTCCTCTCTCAATTTCTGCTCCCGTGCGACGATTTCCGCAATTTCTGCATTCAACTTCACAATGTCGATCTTCTCACGGGTGTCCTCCTGCTCCACATAGGTGGAAACGGAAAGATTGTAATTATTCTGCTTGCTGCCAACTTCGTCGTTCGGCACAAGGTGGGCAAAGTGCTGCTCGTCCTTACGCTCTGCCACAGCGGACACGATGCGCCGGATGTTGTCATCGGAAAGCCGGTTGTTCTTCGTAACCTTCACAAACTCCTTGGAGGCATCCACAAACAGAATGGCGTTGTCCGTCTTGTTCTTTTTCAGCAGCATAATGTCTACGGAGATTGTAACATTTAAGAACAGGTTGGAGGGCAGCTGAATGATGGCATCCACAAAGTTGTTATCCACCAGATACTTGCGGATCTTCTGCTCGGCCCCGCTACGGTACATAATGCCGGGGAAGCAAACGATGGCCGCCGCCCCGTTGGAAGCCAGCCACGAAAGGCTGTGCATAATAAACGCCATATCGCCCTTGGAGGCAGGAGCCAGCACTCCGGCAGGCGAAAAGCGAGGATCGTTGATGAGCAGCGGATTCTTATCCCCCTCCCACGGCACAGAAAACGGCGGATTGGACACGATCAGCTCAAAGGGCTGGTCGTCCCAATGCTGCGGGCTGAGCAAAGTGTCCTCCCGGACAATGCTGAACTTATCGAACTCGATGTTATGCAGGAACATATTGATGCGGCAAAGGTTGTAAGTGGTCAGGTCAATCTCCTGACCGTAGAAGCCACGCTCGATATTTTCCTTGCCCAGCACCTTTTCCACCTTCAGTAGCAGAGAGCCGGAGCCGCAGGCTGGATCATAGACCTTGTTGATTTTCGTTTTGCCGATGGTACCAAGGCGAGCCAGCAGTTCTGAAACATCGGCGGGAGTGAAATACTGACCGCCCTTTTTACCGGCATTGGCGGCGTACATTCCCATCAGATATTCGTAGGCATCACCAAACAGGTCGGGATTGATGCCATCAGTAGAGAACAACGGCATCTGCGCCACACCGTTCAGCAGCTCCGCCAGCACCTTGTTGCGCTTGGCGACGGTTTCGCCGATGGCCTTGCTGTTCACATCGAAATCGTCAAACAGCCCGGCAAAATCATTCTCAGCGTCTCCGCTGGCGGCGCTGCTCTCAATGTGGTTGAACACACGCTCCAGTGTTTCATTCAGATTGTCGTCCTTGTCCGCCCGGGCGAGGACATTGCAGAACAATTCGGAGGGCAGAATGAAAAAGCCCTTTTCCTGCACCAGTCCCTCACGGGCAGTCTCCGCCTCGGCGTCCGGAATTTTGGCGTAGTCAAAGTCCTTGTTCCCGGCGGCGTACTCGCCCTCGTTGATATAGGCGGTGAAGTTCTCCGAAATATAGCGGTAAAACATCGTGCCCAGCACATAAGATTTGAAGTCCCACTCTGCCACATGACCTGCGTGGACAAGGTCGGTGGCAATTTTATATATTCTACGGAACAACTCGTCCCGTTCCTGATCTTTCTTTACATCAGCCATCGTATTTACTCCTTCTGGGCGATCCACGCCGCTTCGATCTCGTCAAAGGGGATGTTGTTTCCCTCGCAAAAAGCCTTGATCTTCTTCATTGCCGTGATATTTGGCTTGGTTTTGGCGTTTTCCCAACGGTTTATCGTTCCAACGGATACATTCAGCGCTTTTGCAAAGTCCTCCTGCGACAGCAGGGCTTTCTTGCGCATGATCCGTATTAACTCACTTAAAGGCGTCATCAAACAGTTCTCCTTCCAGAAGATTAACAGCATTATACCATAAACCTATCATTTTCTCAACACCGTTTGGAAAAACTGAATACCAAAATACAGAGGCGCAGCCTTCGGAGTGATCCGTTGGCTGCGCCTCTGTTTGCGTTTCGGAAGAAAATTTTCAAGAACACCCTCAAAATCTGCGGCTCAATTCAAAGTAAGTAGAGAGAAGAATTTTGAGAACCGTCCAAAAACACCCCCACAAAAGGACACCCAAATTCAAAGTAAGTGAGGAGGTCTTTGCGGAACTCAAAGCCATCGAGCTGTTCACAAAAAGTTTACAAAATTTTCTTTGTTTTTTCTGTGAAAAAGTTCCCAGTTGATTAGTGAGGGGATCTATAAATGGATCTTCTCGCTGGCTACCTAATAGGGAGAATTTTTTCACAGGGGGTTAATAAACAGCCCTTCTCGCTGCCTACCTATTGAGGGGATTCTTCTCTTGTGCCTTGAAAGAGGAAAATTTTTGAAAAAGTGCGGGAATTTCGCAGAAAAATTCGGCAAAGAGAAAGTGAAAGGCGATAGAGGATTCTAGCGTAGTCCGCCGCTCTGTGGTTTTCCGTGTGCACCTTGAAAATTAAATAGCGGAAATTTTGGAGAAGAGGGTTACCAAACACCTACCCATTTTAGTAACAAGTGAGAGGAGGTTTTTTCCAATGGTCATCAAAATCACACCGCAGCAGGCGAAAAAAGTCAACGCCCTGCTGCAGAAGCTGTGCGCCAACTACGACGGTGGCAACTGCCTGCTGCTGGACGACGGCGAGCCCTGTGTCTGCGTCCAGAGCATCAGCAAGTACGGCATCTACTGCAACTACTTCAAGAATGCCGTGCTTCCGGCAGATGAAAGGATGCACGCCGAGATAATGAAGCCGACCGGCGGCAAGCGCTGTGTGCTGTGTCGTCAGTCTTTTGCACCGAGGGCGAAGAATCAGCGTTATTGTCCGGCCTGCGCCGCTAAGCAGAAACGGCTGAAGGCAGCCGAACGGCAGCGCCGAAAGCGGGCATCGGCGTCACGCTTTTAAGGTGCGGACAGCCCTGAAACACAAGGCTTTTTTGAACCCAAATCAACCCAAGCAATACAGAAACACCTTAACCGCAAAAATCCGCTTTGAAAAGCGTGACAAATTCAAGCGAGAGGAGGAATTCAATGAACCCATATTTTACAGTCAACGACTCCGAACATTTCACCTTTTACCGTATCCCAAAGCTGCTGTTCACAGATGAGATTTACCAAACTGTTTCCACCGATGCCAAGATGCTCTACGGCCTGCTGTTGGATCGGCTGTCCCTATCCGAGAAGAACGACTGGAAAGACGAGCATGGTCGGGTCTACCAATATTTCACCATCCATCAGGCGCAGGAGCTGCTGCATTTCGGACACGAAAAGGTCTGCCGCCTGTTTGCAGAGCTGGATGCAGCCGACCTTATCGAGCGCCGCCGTCAGGGGCAGGGCAAGGCCAACCGCATCTACTTAAAGGAGTTTACCCAAAAGTCCGATTATCGGAATTCCAGAAGTCCGGGAATCGGAAGGAAATAAGACTTAGAGAGTGATATTTACTACCCGAAAAAGAGAAAGAAGGTCAACAATGAATAACAAAAACACAGTGCCAATGAAACCAGCGCTCTTAAGAATTGAACAGCTACGCCCGTTTGAAGGCCATCCCTACAAGGTACAGGACAACGAGGAGATGGCTGCTCTTTCGGAAAGTATCCGGGAGAATGGTGTTCTTTCCCCGTTGATCGTCCGTTCCGTTGAAAACAGCAATGAATACGAAGTCATCAGCGGGCACCGCCGCCTGTATGCTGCCCGGAAGGCAGGTCTGACAGAAGTTCCCGTGCTGATTTGCACCCTTGACCGGGATGCCGCCGCCATTGCCTTGGTGGACAGCAATCTGCACCGAGAGCATATCCTGCCCAGTGAAAGGGCGTATGCTTACAAGTTGAAAATGGAAGCACTGTCCCATCAGGGAATCGCTTGTGGACAAGTTGGCCACAAGTCCCGGGATGATATTTCCGATACAGACAGCGGCAGGCAGGTTCAGCGCTATATTCGCCTGACCTACCTCATCCCGGAATTGCTGGAAAAGATGGACAAGGAGGAAATTGCGTTCTCTGTCGGCGTGGAGTTGTCCTATCTCGATGAATACAGCCAGCGGGATGTGCTGGAGCAATGTGAGATCAACGACTGCACGCCATCTTATTCGCAGGCATGGCGAATGCACAAGGCCGACCGTGAAGGGCTGCTGACGAAGGATGTGATCCAGTTCCTTATGAGCGAAGAAAAACCGAACCAGCGGGAGACAGTGAAGATACCCACCGAAAAGCTGCGAGAATTTGCGCCAGATGCCAACCCACGGCAGCTTGAGGACTTCGTTCTCAAAGCCTGCGAGCATTACCGCAAATACCTCATCCGCCAGCGTGGGCGGGAGGAACGATAAGGAGTGATAGAAAATGAAGCGGCAAACGAATTGGATCGTCGGCGTATCCGACGGAAAAGTCCACGAATACAAAATTGGGGATGTGACCTATTTTGTTTCTGCAGAATTTGAGCGCAGCTCTCAAACCAATCTGCGTGACCGTGTACAAAGAACGGTGGTCAGCAATCTCATACCTTTGACGCCCGGTCAAGCATCCGATACAATAGCAGCGGAATATGTGTGTTCGGCTGCCGGGAAGGAGGACTTATGCAGTCGAAAAAGAAAAAAGAACAATTGGGATTAACAGCGCTGTACTGCCGCCTGTCCCGTGATGATGGAGCGGAAGGCGACAGTAACTCTGTGGCCAATCAAAAGCGTTTATTGCAGAAATACGCCAAAGAAAATAGCCTCGGTAATACCCGTTTCTATGTGGACGACGGTTATACCGGCACGAATTTCAACCGTCCGTCTTTTCAGAAAATGATTGAGGATGTCGAAATGGGCTATGTGACAGCGGTCATCGTCAAGGATATGTCCCGGCTTGGCAGAGATTATCTCGGTGTTGGGTACTACACAGACACCTTCTTCCCGGAACACAATATCCGTTTCATTGCGGTGAATGACTGCGTAGACAGCGATGACGGCGAAAATGAGCTTGCCCCATTTCGAAATGTGATGAACGAGATGTACGCCCGGGACATCAGCCGCAAGGTGCGGTCTGCCCATCGTATCCGGGGCAATTCCGGCGAACCGCTGGGCCAGCCGCCCTACGGCTACAGGAAAGACCCGCTGAACAAAAAGCACTGGATCATTGACCCGGCGGCCGCTCAGGTGGTGCGGGACATTTTCCGTATGTGTCTGGAGGGTAAGGGCAACGACACCATTGCCCGCATTTTACAGGAAAATGGGATTCTCAACTGCACGGCGTACTGGCACGAAAAAGGCATCGGCAGGGGCGGCAAAAAGACGCAGCCAAACCCTTACCGATGGAAAAACAGCACCATTCGTAAAATCCTGACCCAGCAGGAATACTGCGGCGATGTGATCAATTTCAAGACCTACTCTAAATCCTTCAAGGATAAGACCCGCATCGATAACCCGGAAGAAAACTGGGTCATCTTCAAGGATGTTCACGAGCCGATTGTCGACCGGGACACCTTTGAGCAGGTACAAAAGAAGATCATCAAGCGGACAAAGCGCCGTGCGCCGAAATCGGAGAATGGCGAAAAGAGCATCTTTTCTGATCTGCTGTACTGCGCCGACTGCGGTCACAAGCTGTGGTATCACGTCAACACCATCAATAAGAATATATGCTTTTTCTCCTGCTCCAACTATGTAAAAGACTACCGTGGCAGTTGCCCGACCCGGCACTATGTGCGGGCGGACGCTATCGAGCAGGTGGTAAAACTGGAGCTACAACGAATGGCGCAATTTCTGCGGGACGACGAGCCAATGTTCGCCGACCTTCTGGAACGCAAGTCCAACCGGGAAATCGCAGAGGAAAAGAAGCACCTTGAGGGAGAGCTGCAAAAGGCACGGATGCGAACAGAAACCGTGTCCCGACTCTACAAAAAGGCCTTTGAAAAGAATGCGGAAGGGCTTCTTTCCGACGAGGGCTTCCTGCAAATTACCCACGAATACGATGTAGAGCAGCTTGCCTTGAAAGCGAAGATCCCACAGCTCCGGGAGCAAATTGCGGAGGCGGAACGGCAAGCGGCCAATAAGGACAAGTTTATTGCTGCCATCCGAAAGTTTATGCAGATGGACGAGCTGACAGCACCGCTGCTGCGGGAGCTTATTGACCATATCGAGGTGTACGAAACGCAGGGCGTCGGAAAAAGTAGAACACAGCGCATCACAATTCACTACCGCTTTGTGGGGTACATCGACATCCCGGCAGCGCCTCTGACAAGCCATTATATCTCCGAAACAAGGCAGGGCGTGGCCGTGGAATATATCCCCGCATAACGAAGGAGAGCAGGCGAAATGCCTGCTCTCCAAAAGAAGCATAAAAAATCGAGTGTTCATAACATCAAATCCGTTATGAACACTCGATATGGTCCGAGTGACAGGGTTCGAACCTGCGGCCTGATGGTCCCAAACCACCCGCGCTACCAACTGCGCCACACCCGGTTATATTTATATTTTAGTTTGCTTCCTGCTTATTAGCTTTCCGCTGTCCGTCCGCGGCGCTTCCATCAGAAACATAGTCGCATAATACAGGGGTCTCAAAAAGGCTTGCCTTTTTGGGGAGAGGACGAGGCGCGCAATGAATGAGTTTTCGCCAAAGGCGGAAACGAATGATATGGAGCTGCCGAGGACGATGGTGCGCCTGAATCACTCGTGATATTTTACCTTTTTTAGCTTCGTTTGTCAATATAACCGCTTGCCGTCGGGTTCATTTTCGGCAAATGTTGCCGTTCGTCCCATAAAATATGCCTTTCATACCGCTCTTATTTATTTTTTAGAAAAGCATGCTATAATTTAGCTCATATGAAAGGAGAATGACAATGAACGAAAAAATCGCAAAAATATTTGCAGCGGTGTGCGTCGTGTGTGCGATGATCGCCATGGCAGCTTGTAACTCCGGCGGCTCCGATCTGCCCGTCGACGAACCTGACAGCGCACAAAGTTCGGAATATGTCGGCGAAATTTCCGAAAGCAATTCGGTCAGCAACGCACAAACTACTGTAAACGATACAACGCAAAAGGCAAATGCGGCAACCGTCAAAAACACAGTCGACGACCGCGCGCTGTACGAAGCCTTTCTGAAAACCAAGTCGTGGCAGACCTCCGTTTCACGCCGCGTCGAAACCGCGAGCGAATATGAGTATGACTACAACAACTTCAAGTGCGGAAAATATTACTATGACCTCGACGGCGACGGCAGGCTTGAGCTGTTCATTTGCCTGAGCTATCAACGGGGCGAGCTTCAGTACAGCTTTCCGTACATTCTCGACATAAAGGGAACTACGGTCTTTTGCGCATATGAATTTCAATCCACCTGCCCGGTAAGATATTCCAATCACATAACTCTTCTTCAAGGCACTGATAAAAACTACTATTTCATCATCGACTCGAACGACGGCGGAATATACGATGCGGCGGGAAAATACCGTTACTGTGATGGCAAGCTTATACATATAGACAGCGTACACGCCTATAACACCACCGGCTCCCTCGAATCGGGTTATCCCGCCGTATATTATGTCAGCGGCGGCGCAGACCTGTATTTGAACAATGTCATTAAGGACTGGAAATCAGGCAGCGGAGACGCGGTCGAAAGCGTTGACGAAAACACATATGAGACCCGAAAAGATGCCCTCTATAAAGGAACCGAAATAGTATACTACTACAGTTAATATTTTTCCGTAACCTGACAAGCGGGCGGTGAATACTCTGTAATATGACTTTTCGGGAGGCGTATTATGGGTAGCATAAAATATTTTCTCGGGTGCAGCTCGTCCGAGGGGTTTCACTCATTTTTCGGCGAGCTTTGTCCGACTCATTCGGGCGGGTATACATATATAATAAAGGGCGGTCCGGGCACGGGCAAATCAAGCCTGATGAAACGGATAAACTCCGCCCTGATAGACGCGGAGATAGAGACGGAGCTGATATATTGCTCATCCGATCCCGCTTCGCTCGACGGCGTATACGCGCCTGCGCTCAACTGCTGGATAGCGGACGGCACTTCCCCGCACACGCTCGAGCCGAAATATCCGGGCGCCGCGCAGGAGATAGTCGATTTAGGCAGATTCTGGGATAAAAATATTCTGCGTTCGCGAGCGGATGAGGTCATCGCACTGACCGATGAAAATGCCGCGTGCCACCGCAGATGCAGGCGTTTTCTCGAAGCGAGCGCCCTGCTGCGCGAGGATATACTGCGCCTGACGCTCGGCTGCACAGACACGGCAAAAATCAAACGCGCGGCTTCGCGCATCGCGGCGCGCGAGTTCGGCAGGCCGACCGGGCGCATCGGCGAAGAGAGTCACAGAATGATATCCGCCGTCACTCCGGACGGGATAACATTCTTCGGTGAGACCGTAAGACAGCTCTGCGAGCGCATATATATCATCGAGGACGACAACATCGCGAGCTCCGCAGCCCTGCTGTCACTGCTTCGCGGATACGCCCTCTCCGGCGGCCATGACATAATCACGAGCCCGTCTCCCCTTTCACCGGACGGCGAGCCCGAACATCTGCTCATCCCCGACCTGTCGCTCGGCTTCGTGACCTCAAACAGGCTGCATCCCGCGGAGTTTGACGGCGCGGTGAAGATAAACTCCTCGCGCTTCACCGACCGCGCCGCGCTGCGCCGGCATATGTCGCGGCTGAACTTCACCAAAAAAGCCTACGGCGAGTTTATCGGCGAAGCAATAGCCTCACTCGCGAGCGCAAAGAGTATACACGACGACCTCGAGAGCATATATATATCCGCCATGGACTTTTCGCACATGGATGAGCTCGCGAAGAGCATTGCGGAGGATATGTTGAAGAGAAAAATATAAAAAAACGGGCGTCCGCATAACGGACGCCCGCGTCAACTCTGGAGAAAATTATTCGCCGACAACGTTGACAGCTCTGAGCTTGCTGGAATCCTTGGGATCCGGCTCGACCTCGAAGGTGACCTTCTGACCCTCGGTGAGAGTTCTGTAGCCGTCTGCAACGATAGCGGAGAAATGTACGAAAACATCGTCGCCGCCCTCATCGTTAGCGATGAAGCCAAAACCTTTTTCTGCGTTGAACCATTTGACTGTACCCTTCATTGTGGTACCTCCGTGAAAAAATTTGCATTCTATATTATATGTTGTGCAATGGACTCGCACATTTTTGTGAACCATCAAACGGTCAATGGCTTACAAAAACATGCGAGTCCACAGAAACATTTGTCAGAATACGCATTAATTATATATTCACATTGCGCTTTTGTCAAGAGCGATTTTGTCGAATAAAAAGAATAATAGATAAAAATTTATAAATTTTTAATTGACATTTCCTCTTTTGCGGAGTATGATAAATGCATATCCATTGGGGAGTAGCTATGGGCAAAAGCCCATCTCGCTGTCACCAACCGTCGTGCAGGTCGCGATAACCGACCGAGCCCGGCTGGCAGCAGACATATGCGTTGAATGCGTTTGAGGCAAGACCTTTGGCAGACATGGTCTGTCGAAGGTCTTTTTTGTTTAACCGAAAGGGAGGCATAAAAATTGAAGTACTATCTTGAAGACGTCCGCGAGGTGTTTAAGCGGACGGAGAGCTCGGAAAACGGACTTTCGCAGTCCGAGGCCGAACGCCGTCTTGAGAAATACGGCAAAAACAAATTGGCACAGGCAAAGCAGAAATCGCTCGTCAGGCGGTTTTTTGAGCAGCTTGCCGACCCGATGATAATCATCCTTATCGTCGCCGCGGTCATATCCGCCGTGACGACAGTCTACGAGGGCAAGGTCTCCGGCTCGCCGTCCTTCCCTACGGACACCGTGATAATCCTCGCCGTTGTGCTCATAAACGCGGTGCTCGGCGTTTTGCAGGAGAGTAAGGCGGAAAAGGCTATCGAGGCGCTTCAGGAGATGAGCGCGGCGACCTCAAAGGTCATTCGCGAGGGCAGGATAATGACTGTCAAGAGCGAAGATCTGACCGTCGGCGATATCGTGGTACTTGAGGCGGGCGACGCTGTTCCCGCGGACTGCCGCATATTTGAAAGCGCGAGTCTGAAAATCGAAGAAGCCGCGCTGACCGGCGAGAGCGTGCCCGTGAGCAAAATTATCTCCGTTCTCGGCGCGGGCGACGGCGGCGATATTCCGCTGGGCGACAGAAAGAACATGGCGTATATGGGCAGCGCCGTTGTCTACGGACGCGGCAAAGCGGTCGTCACCGACACGGGCATGAATACCGAGATGGGCAAGATAGCCGACGCCATAACAAAGGCGGAGGACGGGCAGACCCCGCTCCAGAAAAAGCTTGCGGGACTCTCTAAGACTCTCACCTTCCTTGTGCTTGGAATCTGCGTTTTCATCTTCGCGTTTTCGCTGTTCATGGAGCGCTCCACTCTCGCGGGCGGCGACCCCGCGCTGATATTCAAGAGCGTTATCGACGTGTTTATGGTAGCCGGCAGCCTCGCCGTTGCCGCCGTTCCCGAGGGACTTGCGGCGGTGGTCACTATCGTGCTGTCGATAGGCGTTACGAACATGTCGAAGAAAAATGCGGTTATCCGCAAGCTCACCGCTGTTGAGACGCTCGGCTGCGCGCAGATAATCTGCTCTGACAAGACAGGCACTCTCACGCAGAATAAGATGACCGTCGTCGATCATTACGGCGACGAAAAGCTGCTCGCAAGAGCCATGTCCCTCTGCTCGGACGCGGAGGAGGATGCGGATGGAGCAGTCACTGGAGAACCCACCGAAGCGGCTCTCGTAAACTTTGCGATAAGCCTCGGGATGCACAAGGGCGATTTGAAAGCAGACAGCCCGAGAATCGGCGAAGCTCCGTTCGACTCCGGCAGAAAGATGATGTCCACCGTCCACAAGACACCGGACGGCATTATTCAATACACAAAGGGTGCTCCCGATGTTGTCGTCGATCTCTGCACCCACGCTTTTATTGACGGAAAAATCGTTCCGATGACAGACGAGATAAAGGCGACAATAGCCTCGGAAAACAAGAGGATGGCGGATAAGGCTCTGCGCGTGCTCGCGGCGGCGATGAGAAAATACGACTCCGCGCCCGACGATTTTTCGCCCGAGGCGCTCGAGCATGACCTGATATTCATCGGCCTTACCGGCATGATAGACCCCGTTCGCCCGGAGGTCAAGGCGGCTATCGAGGAGTGCCGTGGCGCGGGTATAACCCCCGTTATGATAACCGGCGACCATAAGGACACCGCCGTTGCGATAGCCTCGGAGCTCGGCATACTCACCGATCCGTCACAGGCAATAACCGGCGCGGAGCTCTCCGCGATGAGCGACGAAGAGTTCGCGGACAGAGTCGAAAATATATATGTATACGCGCGCGTGCAGCCCGAGCACAAGACGAGAATAGTCAACGCCTGGCGCGCAAAAGGAAAGATAACCGCCATGACGGGCGACGGAGTCAACGACGCGCCGTCGATAAAGAGCGCGGATATCGGAATAGGCATGGGCATAACCGGCACGGATGTCACAAAGAATGTTGCAGACATGGTGCTCACGGACGACAACTTCGCGACCATTGTCAACGCCGTTGAAGAGGGCCGCCGGATATATGACAATATCCGAAAGGCTATTCAATTCCTGCTCGGCTCAAACCTCGCGGAAGTGCTCGCGATATTCACGGCGACGCTCCTCGGCTTCACGATTCTCAAAGCGCCGCACCTGCTGTTTATAAATCTCGTCACCGACTGCTTCCCCGCTCTCGCGCTCGGGCTTGAAAAGGCGGAGAGCGACATTATGCGCCGCCGCCCGCGCGACCCGTCGGACGGAATATTCGCAGGCGGGCTCGGCTTTGATGTGCTCTATCAGGGCCTGCTGGTCACCGCACTGACTCTCGCAGCGTTCTTTATAGGCGAGCGCTTTGAGACCGGTCACTGGGCGTTCATGAACATCGCCGAGTGCGAGCAGGGCATGACGATGGCATTCCTCACCATGTCGATGTGCGAGATATTCCACTCGTTCAACATGCGCTCGCAGCGCGGCTCGGTCATAAAGATGAGCCTTCGCGGCAGTCACAACATGCCGCTGTTCGGCGCGATGGTAGCGTCTCTCGTGCTGACTACGGCGGTTATTGAGATACCGTTCCTCGCAAACGCCTTCGGCTTCACTCCGATAGGCTTCGCCGAATATGCGACATCGCTCGCCCTCGCGTTTTCGATAATCCCGATAGTCGAGATAATCAAGGTCGTTCAGCGTGCCGCAGCGAAAAGAAAAGCCTCCAGATAATATAATAATTTGACATCGCGCCCGGCACTTTCCAGACCGACGAGCTGCTCATCTCCGCAGGTCTTGCGGTCTCCACTATCCCGGTGTTCGAGATAGGCAAGGCTATCAGACGCGCGGCAGAGCGCAGAAAAGAAAAGAAAGCTGCGTAAAAATTGATATAATGCATCCCCTGCACCGAGAGGTGCGGGGGATGTTTTGTTATAACTTTTATCACAAGGGACTGCGAACCGCCGCAGTCCTTATTTTATTTTGAGATAAACAGCCCCGATGTGACTAAAACATACTATTTTTATATCCTTTTACAAGTGCAAACTGCGCTCAATTTGTTTATATAACGTTAATGAATATATTTTTATTTTTTTGTTGAAATCTATAGTAATGTATGCTATAATTTCTTCAAAACTGTGGTTAATTTTTATGCAGTAAATCTAAACGCGCAGCGGCGCTTTGATAAGGAGGACTTTTTTTTGAAAGCCTATAACGCGAAAGACATCAGAAATATCGCCATAGCAGGTCATGGCGGCAGAGGAAAAACAACCCTTGCGGAAGCAATGCTCTACACCGCGAAGGCTACCGACAGACTCGGCAGAGTCGCCGACGGCACCACCGTGCTCGACTTCGACGCCGAAGAGAAGAAGAGAAAGGCCACGGTTTCAACCGCTGTTGCCGCTATCGAGTGGAACGGCGCGAAGATAAATATAATCGACACTCCCGGTCTTTTTGACTTTGCGGGCGGCATGAGCGAAGGCATCCGCGCGGCGGACAGCGTGCTCATCGTCACTGCGGCGGGCTCCGGATTTGACGTCGGCGCAGAGAAAGCTCTCAAGGCGGCGAACGCCAGAGGCATTTCGAGAATGTTCGCCATCACCCGCTGTGACGCGGACAATACAGATTTCTATAAAACATTTGCAGCTATAAAAGACGCAGTCGGCGGTGCTATCTGCCCCGTTATCGTTCCCTATATGGACGGCGGCAAGGTTGCGGCATATGTCAACCTCGCGTCCCGCAAGGCTTTTGACTACAGCAGCGGCGAGAAGAAAGAGGTCGCACTGCCCTCCGACCCGCAGCTTGACGAGATGCTCGATATACTTACAGAAGCAGTCGCTTCGAGCGACGACGAGCTGATGGAGAAGTTCTTTGCAGGCGAGACTTTCACCCGCGAAGAGATAATCAAGGCTCTCAACTCCGGCGTCAGCGACGGCTCCGTTATCCCCGTATACGCCTGCGCGGGCTACACCTGCGAAGCTATCGATATGCTCCTTGACGAGATAGTCTATTCCGCTCCCTCCGCAGCCGACAAGGCAGGCGAGAACGGTCTTCCCTGCGACGAAAACGGCCCGCTTGCGGCTATCTGCTTCAAGACTATCGCCGACCCGTTCGTCGGCAAGATGTCCTTCTTCAAGGTCGTTTCCGGCAAGATAACTTCGGACACCCCCGCTTATAACTCCCGCACCGAAGAGAGCGAGAGAATGGGCAAGATAATCACCCTCAAGGGCAGCAAGCAGGAGGACGCATCCTGCATCCCCGCGGGTGACATCGGCGTTGTCACAAAGCTTGCGGGCATCAAGACCGGAGACACTGTCTGCTCGGCAAAGAACCCGATAACCCTCGAGGGCATCAAGTTCCCGACCCCCTGCCTTTCAATGGCAGTCAAGGTTCGCAAAAAGGGCGACGAAGAGAAGGTCGCGGCGAGCTTGCTCAGGCTCCTCGAAGAGGATCCGACAATTTCGTTCGTCATCAACAAAGAGACCCGCGAGCAGATTCTCTCCGGTCTCGGCGAGCAGCACCTTGATGTTATCGTTTCCAAGCTCAAGAACAAGTTCGGCGTTGAGGTTGATCTCAGCGTGCCGAAGGTCGCATACAGAGAGTCCATCCGCAAGAAGGTCGAGGTTCAGGGCAGACATAAGAAGCAGTCCGGCGGACACGGCCAGTTCGGCGATGTGTTCATCCGCTTCGAGCCCTGCGAGAGCGACGATCTCGTTTTCGCCGAGGAAGTTGTCGGCGGCTCCGTGCCGAAGAACTTCTTCCCCGCAGTTGAAAAGGGTCTGCGCGACAGCGTCAAGAAGGGCGTGCTTGCAGGCTACCCGATGGTCGGTCTGAAAGCTACTCTTTACGACGGCTCTTATCATCCGGTCGACTCGTCTGAAATGGCGTTCAAGACCGCCGCGAACATAGCATACAAGAACGGTATCCCGCAGGCGAACCCCGTTATTCTTGAGCCTATCGGCACTCTGAAGGCTTATATGCCCGATGAGAATCTCGGCGACATCATGGGCGATGTCACAAAGCGCCGCGGCCGCGTGCTCGGCATGGGTCCGTCCGACGAGCCGAAGATCCAGGAACTCATCGCGGAAGTTCCCATGGGCGAGATGGGCGATTTCTCGACCGTCCTTCGCTCCGTGACCGCCGGCAGAGGCTGGTTCACCCTTGAGTTCACCCGCTATGAGGATGCGCCGCCCGTCGTTGCACAGAAGGTTATCGAAGAGGCAAAGGCAAACGACGCCGAAGCAGATAAATAAAAACATAAAGAGAGAGAGCTGTCAAAAGGCAGCTCTCTTCTTAATTAATATCAAAAACCCGCCCGGCATCGCGCCGTGCGGGTCAGTTTTATTTTGAATTGCGGCTTTGAAGCGAGATTTCGTCATTCGTCTTTATAACAAATCCGACCGCGCCGCCTGTGTTCGTTATCAGCAGCTCGTCGCTGCCCGCGATGCTCGCATATATATTGTCGACATCGATATCAACAGTATAGCTCCATGTGCCGCTGACTATCGAGCCGCTGCCGTTGTCTATTTTGACAACGACCTTGCAGTCGTCATACTTGAGCGTAATGCTGCCCTTTGAGCAGTTCACCTTGACGCTCGGCATGGCTTCAAAAACTCTGCCGAGGTCCCCGACCGTTCCGACAGTCCTGCCGACCGGACCCTGATGCGCGTTCTTAGTATTCTGATCGTCCTGCTGCATCCTAACGTTGAGCGTCACTATGGTGTAGTTGCCGTAAGCGACAGCGTTCGCGGAGATAAGGTCGCTCGACTTAATTTCATCGGGCACTCCGGGCACTTCGTTCACAGGCGTGCTGTTCGCCGCGAGCGCCGCAGAGGCTATGCCCGTAAACAGGGAGAGCATTCCCTTTTGGAAGCTGTTGCGCGGAGTGTAATCAACGCGCTTCATGGACATATACTGCGTGGCGTCGATGCTCTTGGTGTTCGCCGCCGCAGCTTTGTAATACTTGAGCACCCGCGAAGTGTTCGTGGAGTTGAGCCCCTTGTAGACGTTGACAGTCTCGGTCTTTGTTCCGCCGGAAACATTGGAGCGCGTCGCGGTTCTTGAGTCGGTCGTCGGCTCGTCAGTTGTCAGCTCCGCAGAGTCGGTGGACTCCTCATGAATATTCCCCGCATCAGTGACCGAGGGTTCGTCCGTAGAAGACTCCGAACCGTCATCGTTCGTTCTGCACGCCGAAAAGGAAAAGAGCATAGCCGCCGCAAGCAAAAGTGCGGCAAATCTCATAAGCTTTTTGTTCATTCTTCTCCCTCCCGACAGATTTTATCTGAGTGTTGCATTTGATTAGGCTTATATTTTAAAATATTAAAGCAGACAGGTCAAGAAAAATCTTATAAAAAAACATGGCAAAAAATTAATTTTTGATAAAGCCGCAGTTTATCCGACGCATATCCCCGACAGCCGACAAAAAACCGCCCGTCTGGAAAAGACGGACGGCTTCGATTTTTTCAGATATCAGCCCTTAGCGGTGTAAGAGAAAGCGACGATACCCTTGAGGTTATTGACGGAGACGATGGAGACCTTGATGCCGTTTGCATAGACATTGACATCATATGCCCAGCTGCCTTCGACGATCTTGCCGGTGGTGTTGTCAATCTTGACGACGACCTTACAGTTGGTGTATGTCAGCTCAATCTTGCCGTCCTTGTAGTCGACGCTGAGTCCGAGCTCTCTGATAGCGTTATCGACATCGCCGAGAGTACCGACTGCGCAGCCGACGGAACCGCTGTGGTTATCAGCCTTCGCGCCCTGAGTCTGATCCTTGACGTTGAAGGTGATTGTGGTGTAGTTGCCGCTGGTCACCGCGCTGGCGCTCTTCATGTGGCTCGCCTGCATGCCCGAGGGCTTGCCGGGGATATCGGTACGATCCTTGGAGTTCTTGTTGAGTGCGTTTGCAACGGGCTTCTGAGCTATCTTGAGCAGAGCGCCGAGGCTGCCGTCAGCAGTGATGCTGCCCTTGAGAGCCATGTTCTGTCTGCCGCTCTTGAACTGCTTTGTCTTGGCGATAGCCGCCTGATAAGCTTTGATGCAAGCTGCTGCGTCGTTGGTGTTGAGACCCTTAGAGGGAGTCGTGCTGCCCTTGGTCGTGGTCTTTGTATCGGAGGACTGAGAAGCCTTAGTCTCGATAACGGTGTGACCCTCTTTATCGGTGACTACCTCGGTCTCGACCTCGGAGGAAGCCTCTTCGGAAGAAGCGGTATCATCGGAAGCGGAAACATCCGCCGCCTGACCGGAGGTCTGCGCGTCACCGGCAGTGGTGTCGTTGTTTGTGTCATTCTTCTTGCACGCCGCGAACGAGAGAACGAGGACAGCGGCAAGGATTATTGCCAGAATCTTTTTCATCTTATTTCACTCCTTATTGATTTATATATAATTGTATAATCGTTGTTCCAATCATTCAATAGACAAAAGATAAAATTTCGTTTAACGGGGGTAGTCCAAATTGTGTAAATGCGTCATTAGTGAAACACATCTGGGAAAAGTGTTTTGATTTTGGCGGCGGTTTCGCGTAAGTATCCGTAAATAAGAATTTGCCTGTTGATAAACCGAGGACAACCACGACAATTTTTATCCGGACGCAATCCCTAAGTCTCGGCTTCGCCGATCCAGCTCCCTTTACACAAGGGAGCCGACAATAATTTTATATGTGAGAATAAAAATGTCGTTATATTGCCTGAAGAGCTCCGCCGCTATTGGCACATAAGTGCGTCTGCTCATCCTCCCCGACCGCAAGCGAAAAGCCCTCCGCACTCAGAGTGCAGAGGACTGAATTTCGTTTTTTTGTTACGCAAGTATCTCGCCCATGAGACCGGGAGTTGCGCCTGCGGCGTTGGACTCATCGGTATCGATGTGCATTGCCAGCGCATACTTCGGGCTGACTCTGACGACGACATCGCCGAAAACGAGCGAACGGCCGTTGGAGTCGATCTTGACGCTGACTATCTGCTTGTCCTGAAGACCGTATTTTTCGGCATCCTCGGGAGTTGCGTGGATGTGTCTCTGCGCTGCGATAACGCCGCACTCAAGCTCTATTTCGCCCTTGGGGCCGACAAGCTTGCAGGCGCCGCTGCCCGCAACGTCGCCGCTCTCTCTGACAGGAGCAGTCACGCCTATCGAACGGGCGTCGGTGAGCGAAATCTCAACCTGATTCTCGGGACGCACGGGGCCGAGGATGGAGACTGCCGGGAAGCTGCCCTTCGGTCCGATAACGGCAACGCGCTCGTTGCTCGCAAACTGGCCGGGCTGAGAGAGCTCCTTCTTGACGGTCAGCTCATAGCCCTCGCCGAAGAGGATATCAAGAGCTTCTCTGGTGACATGTACATGGCGCGCGGAAGTTTCAACAAGAACTTTCTTTTCCATTTTAAATATCCTTCTTTTTCACTTGATATGTTTGTAAATGCATTTTGAGGCAGGAAACTCCTGCCTCAAAACAGTCATTTTGTTTAATTAGTAAGCGATGTTGTAAATGGTCTTTGTGCCGAAAGGAAGCACTACCATTCCGTCACCAAGAGGAAGGTGAATTGTCCATTTGGCATCATATGTAGCATTGATAACACGGCTGGTCTTAGCATCAACCTTAACGGTAACTGTGCCGGAGGGATACTCCATCTGAGCGGTGCCGATTTTAAAGGCTTTAGCGACAGACTTAAGCACGCCGCCGCTAAACTGATCGTTGATAACAGACGGGAGAACCACGCTGAAAACCTTCGGGGCATGACCCGAGCCGTGATGAACGTTGGAGGAAGCCTTGTCGGCAACCGTCTTTATAGTAATGGTGTAAACTCCGCCCGCCTCGGTGCAAGTTGCGCTTGCGACATCATTCGCAGTAAGCTTGCTCGACCAGGACTCGTTCTCAACAGGGAAGTTAGCCTTTATAGCCGCAGAATTGGAGAATGTTTCGGAGCCCTTGCTGTTCTTCTTGAGCTGACCGTCAACAAAGCTGTCTATACCGCCGACAAGCTTATCGACGATGGAGGGCACTCCGGTGATTTTGCCGCTTCTGTAGTTCGTCTCAGAAACTCTTGTAACGCTCTTCGCACTGGGCTTAACGCCGTTAATGGCCTTGTTGAAATACGCAACTATCTCAGCCTTTGTCGCGGGCTTGGAAGCAGTGCTGCCGCCGCCCTGATTGCCGCCCTGATTACCGCCCTGATTGCCCTTCTTGGTCTCCTCGGGAGCTACGGTGTTGCCGGAAGCGTCGGTCTGAGCCTCGGTGGACTCGTCGCCGCTGACGGACTCAGCTTCGCTGGACTCGTCGTTTGCAATCGTCTCGCCGTTTGCCGAAGTGTTGGGCTCGCCTGTGGTTGTGTCGCTGTTGTCCTTATCCTTCTTGCAGGCTGCAAAAGCAAAAACGAAGCAGAGAGCAAGGACAAGAGCTATGATCTTCTTTGTCATTTCAGTTACCTCCGAATATGAAATCTTCATTCAGTCGCGCTTTTTTGCGGTTTTCTCTCCCGAGCGAATGAGCACGAAAAATCAATTCACTGCTTGCGCGGTCATATTCATTATAAAATAAAAGAGTGCAAAAATCAATGGAAAATTAAAGATTTATGAAATTTTTATCGATTAACCTCTTTTGATTTGAGAAATTGTTCTTTGGCTCTTGATTGACGGGCGTTTTTCTGCAATAATATAGTGTATATATTTACCTACAGAAACGGAGTGCGGTTTAATGACTGATAACGAAAGACTCGCCGATCTCCTGTTCGGCTCGGACATATTGACGCCGGAGGAGTGCGAGCTGAGATTTCCCCCGCGCGAGCTTCCCGAGGGGGCGCGTGTGACCCGATTCTCACCGAGTCCGACGGGGTATCTCCATATAGGCGGCCTGTTCGGCGCGCTCGTCGATTTTCTTACGGCGAGAGTCAGCGGCGGACTTACTTATCTGAGAATCGAGGACACGGACAAAAAACGCGAGGTCGCCGACGGCGTGTCCGCAATAATCAACGGATTCAAAAATTTCGGTCTCGAATTTGATGAGGGCGTGACCGGATTCGACACAGAGAAGGGCGCTTACGGTCCTTATACCCAGAGCAAGCGCGTTGAAATTTACCATGCGGTCGCCAAGCGTCTTGTGCAGGAGGGCAAGGCATACCCCTGCTTCTGCACGGCGGACGAGCTCGCCGCTATCCGCGAAGAGCAGGAAAACGGCGGCGCGGTGATAACCGGATATTTCGGCAAATGGGCAAAGTGCCGCGACCTGAGCTTTGACGAGCAGAAGAGACGCATCGAGGCTGGCGAGCCCTATGTGCTGCGCTTTCGCTCCGAGGGCGACGAGAACAAGAGAATTGTCTTTGACGACATGATCCGCGGCAAAATTGAAATGCCGGAGAATATAATCGATGAGGTGCTTTTGAAGAGCGACGGCGTGCCGACCTATCACTTTGCACATGTCTGCGACGACCACTTCATGCGCACGACGCACGTTATTCGCGGCGAGGAGTGGATATCCTCCGTCCCGAAGCACATCGCGCTGTTCAAGGCGTGCGGCTACAGAGTGCCGAAATACGCGCACACTCCGCAGGTCATGAAGATAGACGAGGAGACGGGCGCCAAGCGCAAGCTCTCGAAGAGAAAAGACCCCGAGGCGGCGGTCAGCTACTTCGTTGAGCAGGGATATCCCAAGGAGAGCGTTATCGAATATATCATGACGCTGCTCAACTCGAACTTCGAAGACTGGCGCAGAGCGAATCCCACGGAGGACTGCTGGAAGTTCCCGTTCAATCTCAAGAAGATGAGCGTGAGCGGATGCCTGTTTGACATGGCGAAGCTCAACGACGTGAGCAAGAATATTATTTCGCACATGACGGCGGACGAGGTGCTCGGCAATATACTGAACTGGGCGAAAGAATATGATGAGGAGCTCTACAAGCTTCTCGACTCTAACCGCGATTTTGCGCGCGGCATATTCTCGATAGACCGCGACTGCCCGAAGCCGCGAAAGGATATCGCAAACTGGGAGCAGGTCAAGGACTTCGTCTCGTATTTCTACGATGAAATCTACACCCCCGACTACACCCTGCCCGAGAATATCAGCGCAGGCGATGCGGCGGCGATACTTCAAAAATACATCGGCGAGTTTGACATAAATGACGGCAAGGACGCATGGTTTGCGCGCATCAAGGCGATGTGCGAGCCGCTCGGCTACACGCCCAACGTCAAGGAATACAAGAAAGATCCCACGGCGTTCAAGGGTCATGTCGGCGACCTTTCGACCGTTATCAGAATCGCGGTGACTTCGCGCCGCAACACGCCCGATCTTCATTCGATAATCAGGCTGCTCGGCGAGGACAGAGTCAGAGCGAGGCTCGCTGCGGCGCTCGCACACTACAAGGAGGAGAACTAAATGGCGGACAGCACCAATCTCAATTCAAATTTTATCACTGATTTTATAGACGAGGATCTTGCAAACGGGGTCAACACCCGCGTGCAGACGAGATTCCCTCCGGAGCCCAACGGCTATCTGCACATCGGTCACGCAAAGGCGATATGCATCGACTTCAGCATCGCGGAAAAATACGGCGGAGTGTGCAATCTCCGTCTCGACGACACGAATCCCTCGAAAGAGGATGTCGAATATGTCGACGCGATAAAAGAGGACATTGAGTGGCTCGGCTACAAATGGAACGAGGTCTACTACGCCTCGAGCTATTTTGACTTCCTCTATGAGTGCGCGATAAAGCTCATCAAAGAGGGCAAGGCGTATGTCTGCGACCTGTCGCCCGAGGAAATACGCGAATACCGCGGCACTCTTACAGAACCCGGCAAAAACAGCCCCTACCGCAACCGCTCGGTTGAAGAGAATCTCGACCTCTTCCGCCGAATGACCGAGGGCGAATTTGCAAACGGCGAAAAAGTTCTGCGCGCCAAGATAGACATGGCGAGCCCGAACATCAACATGCGCGACCCGGTCATCTACAGAATCGCGCATGTCTCCCACCATCAGACGGGCGACAAGTGGTGCGTCTATCCGATGTATGACTTTGCCCATCCCCTCTCCGACGCTGCGGAGAAGGTCACATATTCCCTGTGCTCGCTCGAGTTCGAGAACCACAGACCGCTCTACAACTGGTTCATCGACGCTATCGGTTTTGAAGAGCCGCCGCGCCAGATCGAGTTCGCGCGCCTTAACCTCAACTACTGCGTGACGAGCAAGAGAAAGTGCCTCGAAATGGTTCAAAACGGCGTTGTCAACGGCTGGGACGACCCGAGAATGGTCACTCTCTGCGGTATGCGCCGCAGGGGCTATCCCGCCGCCGCGATACGCGATTTCATAAGCCGCGTCGGCGTTGCAAAGGCGTACAGCGTGGTTGACTACGGCCTGCTTGAGGCGTGCGTCAGAGACAATCTCAATCAGAACGCCCCGCGCTCCATGGCTGTTCTCAATCCCCTCAAGCTCGTTATCGACAACTACCCCGAGGGCAAGACCGAGGAGATAGAAGTCGAGATAAATCCCGACAAGCCCGAGCTCGGCCGCCGCAAGGTCACATTCTCCCGCGAGCTCTATGTTGAGCGCGAGGACTTCATGGCTGAGCCCGTGAAGAAATATTTCAGGCTCTTCCCTGGCAACGAAGTGCGTCTCAAGAGCGCATATTATGTGACCTGCAACTCATATGATACCGATGAAAACGGCGAAGTCACCTGCCTGCACTGCACCTACGACCCCGAGAGCCGCGGCGGCGAGACGCCCGACGGCAGAAAGGTTCGCGGCACTCTGCACTGGGTCAGCGCGGCGGACAACGTAAAGGCTCAGGTGCGCCTCTATGACCGCCTGTTCAACACCGAGAACCCCGCAGGCGAGGACGGAAACGGCGACTATCTTCAGAACATCAACCCCGATTCTCTCAAAATTATCGACGGCTGCCTGCTCGAGGGCGGACTCCGCGATGCAAAGCCGGGCGATACATTCCAGTTCATGCGCCAGGGCTACTTCTGCGTCGATAAGGACAGCACTCCGGGCAATCTTATCATAAACCGCACCGTTGCGCTCAACTCCTCGTGGGACAAAAAGAAGAAATAATCAAGTAAGAAAGGTCGGTCAGGATGAAAGCTCTCAACAGAATTGTGACGGCTCTGCTGGCAATTGCAGTGTTCCCCGTCGCATATTTCACGGATCTCATAACCGTCTATATGCACGCGACTATCTACGATTCAAATATTGTAGAGAATCTGAGCGTCAAACGCATCATCGAGCTTTTCACGGGAGACGGTCTTTTCGCTGACCTCGTCAAAGGCGGCGCATCCGAGCTCCCGGACGGACTTTTGAAATTCAAGGGCAATTTTATCGCCTTTGTTGTATTCTTTGCCATCGCCCTGCTCGTCGCGCTCGCGACGGTTATAGTCGCCGCGGCGACGAACTCGCGCAAGGCGACCGCTTCGCTCGGCGCGGCAGGTCTTTTGAGCATTATAGGCATGAGGATAGCGTTCTCCGCCGTCTCTTCGGCGGTCAAAGCGGGCACGCTGACCCTCGGTTCGCTGACCGACATGGCGTTTATGAATCTCTTCGGCAAGATAGTGCTCGTCACGATGAGCACGGCGCCTGCGGTGATGACGGTTTTGTTTTTGGCGATACTCATCTGGAACGTCGCGTTTATCGCAATCGACCTCGGCGAGGAACAGCCGAAGAAAAAAGCCAAGCACGCGAAGAAAAAATAAAAAACGAGGGAGTCGGATTTCCGGCTCCCCTTTTTTGATAGAACAAGGCTTTGTGTTGTGCCGAGCCGGCAACAGGGCTTCCAAATAGATTCTGTTAAAAATCCAAGCTTGCTCTTTATGCTCCACGCCGCCAAAAGATTTTATCATCTTAATCAAAAAATCCGCTGTATCAATTATTTGATACA
>ULTQ01042635.1_pt1 | contig 59288 bp, 78 predicted proteins | sample 1957731 | NCBI WGS metagenome assembly ULTQ01 (sample SAMEA4835738, study PRJEB28245) | human gut metagenome | biome: gut microbiome; material: fecal sample | place: Denmark | collected 2008 | reverse complement strand
GGCGTACGGAACCTCTCGCCGACGCTGATTGCTCCAAGCGGCTGCCGTGCTTCATCATAGAAGCATCCACCGGCGAAGACGCGGTTGACGTGATACGCCGTTCCCGGTACGCACGGCTGAAGCCCGGTAATCCAGTAATTGTCGTTGGTGGCAATGGCGTAATTAGCGGAAGTGCCGTCAAAATTCTGGTATCGCCCATCTTGAAAGAGCGACGGGTTTAGCAGATTTTCTCCTGTCAAGCGGACGGTTACTGTCCCGCCACTGCCGGCACTGGTAATCGGTACGGGCACGGTCGGTGTCGGCGTGCTGTCCTGTGTGCTTTTACCATACACATGCAAACCAAGCATGGGCGCGGCAAAAGCATCATCAACGCTAATCGCTGCACCAGATGCTCTGCCAATAAGGAAATTCTCGCGGGCTTTATCCGCTTTCGTATCCAGTGCTTCGCCAACCTTCTGTGCATCAGCGGCCCTGTCCGCAAGCGATAAAGTTTTGTCAGTTGTCAGCGGTACTTTAGTTCCGGAATTTCTGCCAGCGCCGAAAAGGTTCAAAACGGCACCGATTGTGGATGTATCAGGCATTATCTTCCACCCCCATTTTGACCCATTCTCCGCTCGGAGCTTTTTGCCACATGCCTTTGAAACCCGGCGTGAAACAAATGCTCCCAAAGCATCCGGAGTTCGGCGGTTCTGTTCCGTTTGTCAAGTCTTCAGGGCTATCAAGCATAAACTCTTTGTAACCTTGCGGATCTGTCTTTACATTGATTTCGGCAAACAGATGCCAAGCCATATCTCATTAACCTCCTGTCCATTTGTTGCGTAGTTTTGTGAGTACAGCATCTGCTTCATCTGTGAAATAGGAAGCCTTATCGAAAAGAGACAGGATTAGTTCTTTATCCTCCTGCGTGAGTCCAGCCGTATCACTTGGGTGTACTTTCCCATCATCGCCAAACACAAGTGATTTTCCTGCATTCTCCCCGCTAACATCCATAATTGCTTCGGGGACGGTTTTGGGGTAAATATCTGTCCCGTTGCGTTGCAGTATACCAATGGACGTAGAAGAATCGACTTCAGCTGGGGTAAGCATCGTTTCACCGATTTCTTTGAAAGCATCATGAATCAGCTGACGCATCTCTCTTCCATATATGGTGGTTTTCAAAGAAGAGAGAAGGTTTTCAAAGAACTTAGTCACTCGTTACCACCTCGATTGCATCTTCTGATTTATCATTCGGAAGAGCTGCTGCCTTTTCAGCAATTTCGTTGCACTTGTTACAGCAGTAGACAATCCGAGCGCAATCATCCTGTCCCTTAACTGTTACCAGATTCAAAACGTCCCGAATCGTTCGCGCGGTTTTAGAAATTTCGTCAATTTTTTCGTGCATGGCCGTGCCTCCTTCCTGCTTAGCCGTAGTAGTAGATTGTCGATTTTGTAAGTCCTGTTTGGTCGATGGTGACACCAGTAACGATTTTCTGACTGGCGACATCCCCATTTGCATTGGTGTAACGCAATGTGGCGGTCGTTGTTTTGATTGCGATGCCCTTAATGCCGGTTATCGCAGTGTGGCTTTTCCGAGTTAAAGTGTTTTCGCCGAGAGTAAGCGAACTAAAACTTCCACTGGCAGCAGTAATGCTGTCTACTGAAATATCACCGCTGATGTCAGGAATTGTGATAGCAGCGATTTGCTCGTTTACCCAATCTTCCGTTGCCACATTCTTTCCACCGACACGCATTGTCATGGACGCGGCAATGGCGGGCGCTGTTATCATGGTTCCGGCACTGAGACCGTTGTTGACCGCCAAAGTCACGGCAGAAGCTGCACCAAGAGAAGAACTGATTCTAACGTCAAGAACTGCAACGCTCATTGTTGCGCTGTTTACTCGAATGCTATTGACCCAATCAAGGTCAGCTTTCCGGGCTTCAATCTCATCAGCAATGAGCTTTTTCACTTCAGTAATCTGCGAATCAACATAGGTTTTGTTGGCTTTGAGGGTTATCGTATCTGCCTGTGCCGTGATTTTCGATTCGTTATCCGAGACAGATACTTCAAGCGATGCAACTTTAGCATCAAGGTCAACAACTTCTTCCTTTGTTGCTTTCTTTGCGACTTCCTCATCAAGAAGTTTCGTCTGTGTGGTCACCCACTGTGTGTCAGCTTTGTTAGCAACTTCTTTACCAAGCTCTTCCGTCTTTGTAACGACGGCATGTACTTCATCGGACGAGGCTTTCAATGTGAGGCTCGATTCAATGTCGCTCGACTTCTGGATGAATTCAGTGTAGTGATTCGCTACAGCTGCATTAACTTGGTCAACGTATGCTGTTGTCTGCTCAATCGCTGACTTAGTATCATCGTTGATTTGTTTAATGTACGTTCCCTGTTCGAGCAGCGTCTTATCGTGCTCGTCAAGAACCGACCGCATTGTGTAGATGTTAATATCGACCCCTGCTTCTGGGTCTTTTGCATCCACATCAATGCCGACCTTCATGTTCAGGTATTCTTTCATGCCTGTGATGGTCTTTTCAGTTCTGTCAGCCTTATCTGCCAGTGCGCCAAGTGTCACATGTCCTGCCTCAGAATCTACATTAATCCATGCATCGTAAATTTTCCGTTGTGCTTCTTCGGATGCCGCTTCTGCAGCGCCACCACCGCCACCACCGCCGGATTTTTGGGCGTCTTTTCGCCAGCGCTGCGTAAGTGATTGCGTAGGCTGCCCAAATGTATACTCTGTATTTGCGGGGTCTGCCAAATCGTATTCAATCTCTGTGCATATCAAATAATCGCCAATGCTATGCGGGGCGGACAATACATGCACCCGGTCACCAAGCCGAATCATCTCGACATTCTTATCATACTGATGGAGGTCTACGGCATTGATTGTCAGTGTAACTTTTGGAAAACCGTTCTCGCGTAAGTATCGCTCGCCGTTTTCTTTCAGTGTCTCTGGTTTCGACACACTATCGAATGTTTTTGTTTTTATGATTCTGCCGTATTTGGCAACCCGTTCTTCGTCAATCAGCATAGGGTTGCCATCGTTGACTTCTTCGATTGTCAAATTATTCGTGCCGAGTGGAATGAGTATCGTAAAAATATCATTCACGTCGTCCTCTTCCTCGAGGTCGAGCATATTCACACCAAACTCAATTGTTTGTGTTGTCTGGTCATAGTAGTTGGCAATCCAATCCAGATATAGATTGCCAGCTACATCACGACGCGCCCGCAAATATCCACCGCAGTAATTGATTAGACATGTTTCAATGTAGTCCAGAGTGTCTCGCCATTCGCTTGTGGTGGAGTTGATTTCGATTTGCCGATAATCGAAGTTCCCTTCATCATCAGTGGTCTTATCAGACTGTCCCGCAATGGTGATGTCACGTTCTTCAACAGTGACTTTCCCCATTTTGAATTGTTTGAAAGGCTCCACCATTTCGTTATGACGGGCAATGATTTCAGCAAGCAGTTCAGTGGTTTTACCAGTAAACGCATCATTTCGCTGAACAGAGTCGACCAAATAGGAGAGTTCACCCTCGCATTCGACTTGAAGTGTGTTGTTGAAATCTCTTGTAAGCGAGAGGACACGCCCTTCAAATACTTCCTGTTCGTCGTAGAACACCTGAACGATGGAGACCAGCTTCTGCAATCGCCCGTAAAGTGCATTCGTGACCGGTAACCCGAAAGTCAAGGAACCGGATTTGCCCATTTCAAGTTTGAGAACCGGGTCTGTGGCCGCGCAGTCAATGTCGCCATCGGGTCGATATAGCAGTTCACCATCAACATAGATGCTAAACATTTACAGTGACCTCCCGACGTTATTGATTGTAATCGTCCCTGTTCCTCTAAAGCTGAGAGTATTCATCCCGATAGATAGGGAGGTATCCGAGAGAATGTTCCGCCCTTGTTCTAATGTGTAATCAAGTCCATTCATAGATAGCACAACGCCATCATCGGAACACGTTACGTCCACAGACATGCCAGCAATCGTTCCGGGAACTTCGATGGTTAGACCATCGCCAATAGACAAATTAGTATAGCTGTAGATGATACCGTTTTCAAAGTTGAAAGTATCCCAAATCCAATCTTCATTGGTGTTTACACTTCTCTTGTACGGACTGACGTTGTATTCCATTGTAATGCTGGAATAATGTTCGCCAGATTTCCAAGTCTTCAGCCAGAAGCGACCCTCATAATAGAAACCGGGGTCATCTTCGAGAACAGCACGAAGTTTTCTTCCCTGAAGGTAGTTCATGATTTCACTGTAAAGGATGTACCATTCTTTATAGCCATTCACAATCATGAACTCAATAGTCCCCGTTCGATTTTCGTAGACCGTTCTCCCGGAAAGTGCAGTCGATAAGTCAATAGACCCGTCACCGCCCGGAATATCAACAAAATTTGTTTTCGGAATCGGCGGAGAAAAAAAGGGGCGGGAGAGAGGCACTAAGTGCCAATCATCCCATGTGTTTTTGTCCCCTATGGTGATTGAGTGATACACTTAGTTCCCCCTCCCGCGTTGACTTGCAAGTACGCCAAGCCGTTTATCAATTTTGGGGCTGAGACGACCAACAACAGTGTTAGTGTCCAGCACCATCTGCATATTGGAAACAGCGTCGCTGAGCTGATTGAAGTTCTGCGAAAGAACGTTAATTGCGTTCACAACGTCGCTGTTGTCTGTATGCAAAGTTACCTGATGGCCATCGTTCACCCAGCTTGCCATGTTTCGGGCAGTTCTGGATGCTTCGTTGATGCCGAGACTCAAACTGCGATTCCCGAACATGCCATCCATCATATCGAAACCATTTTGAATTTCCGTGGTGTCGAGGACAGGACGAATTGTCGGTGCAGAATCCATGTCGGACATCAGATACGCCAACGAAGACATCAAGTCGTGTGCCAAGAACAGGGTGTTGTCTGCCGTGTTTTCGACACTTGCTTCCACCATATATCCATAGCGGTTCATGCCTTGTGCCCAGCCCATGTCGCTATACATGCCAACTTCGGCAAATGCCTTGGACGGTGACCCAATCCTAAGCGTTCGCTGAGCCGCCAGATACGCGCTCTTAGCGACTGCAATGGCGGTTGACGTCACAAGGCTCTGCTTGTTTCTAATGCCCGTCGCAAATCCGCTCATAGAATACTCGCCCGTAGCGACCCACTGATAATGAAGCTCGTTGACCGAATCAATCATACTTGAGATAAGCGTCGCAAGTGTCTCGATGGATGCTGTGGAGTCAATCGAGCCGATGTGGTCGAACAAATCCGAAAGATTGAAGTCATCTCGCTTGATTGCGGCGAGCTTTACCTCGATGGCAGCAAGTGGGTCGATGACATTCGCAACGAAATCAGACATGACCGTGGATGTTCCATTGTCAGAAAGAGTCTTGATGAAGTTGTTGAAGTTGGTCATCTGCTCATTCTGAGAACCGAGGTCATAGAGTAAATCCTTCAAACGCATTCCCGGATTCTTGATTCCACTAAGAGATGTCTCAACATTCGCCAGCGGAACGATTACGTCATCCACGAAGTTCTTGGCGGCTTCTCCAACATTATTGTCGGCCAGTTCTGTAAAGAAAGTAGCAATGTTGGTAAGCGAAGCAGGGTCAGTTGCTGTTCCGTAGTTATAGCCCAAATCGAACAGCAAGTCTTTCAGTCTGAATCCTTCTGTATTGAGTCCATTTAGACTGCTTTCAACCGTAATCAACGGCGTAATCACATTGTCAACGAATCCCTTAGCCGCAGCAGTGAAGTCCTTTGTCTTTACACTGTCAAAGAACTCGACGATATTTGTCAACCGAGTTTTGTTATCGCCAAGATGGTCAATCAAGTCTTCCAGATTGAAGCCCGAAGACGGAATGGCAGACATCCGCTCTTCAAGCCCAACTAACGGGTCAAAGCAGAGCGTAATCATCTTCTGGATAGCTTCCGGATTAACCTTGAAACCGTCTTCATCTGCTTCCTGCATAGTCTTGCAGAACACCAAGAACCCAGTACCGAAGTTCTTCAGATTTTCGCCCAGCGTACCAATGTTGGAAGAACCCTCTAATATCTGTAGCAAACCGCCACTGTTATCAAGTGTTGTTTCAATGCTTGCGAGAGCTTCAATTGGGGAAGTTAAGCTCCCAAGTGTGCTCGAATCCACCATTTTGATGGAATCGTAATAGGCTTTCAGGCCAATGCCCAACTGATTGATTCTGGTTGCAAACGCACCAAAGTCTTTCGAGCCGCTGAACCATTGCAAAACCCCACCGTTCTTAGTTAGCTTGTCTTCCATCTCGACAAGCGTATCCACAACGGAAAGTGCACTGGAGACATCGTCCACTGTCTTTTCGGTACCGTCAGAGTCAACCGAGATTCCGGAAATTCCAGCGACGCTGTCCTTAAAGGACTTTAAGCCACCGCCCAGCAGAACGATGTTTTCCGAAAATTCTTGCAGTGTCGTTCCTTTGCCATTCCACCAGTCAAGGAACTTTCCTTGTTTCTCATCGTTAGCGAGCTTGTTCTTCAGGCGCGAAATGCTATCGAGAACATTTTCGGCAGCAGTGATGTCAGCATCGCCATCGAGACCCGCGACGCTATCCTTGTAGGAGTTCAATGCACCGCCAAGGGCGGTCAATCCCAGCGAGAAATTCGTGAGGTCATTACCTCCGCCCTCTGCGAAAGAGGCGACTTTCTCAATGGTTGATTCGTCGGGAATGTTTTCGGAAAGGTTATCGAACAGCGCCTTTACTTTAGAAGCGTCGATTTCCTTATCAGAGCCCGCCAACAATTCAGGTGCAATCGTTCCATCGCCCACTAATGTGCTGTATAGGTTAATGGCTGCGCCAATATTGACAAGACTGTTCGTCAATTTCTCGATGTCAATATTTCGCTCTGCCAAGTCTGCAAAAGTGGTGCTGATGCTGCTAATCCCTTCGATGACCGATGTCACGTTCGAGGTATCCCCTGAAATGTTGGAAGTCAAAGTGCTGAACAGATTCAACCGAGCACCGAGATTTGTAATTGCCGTTCCGAAGCTGTCGATTCCAGAAGTATTGACGGTCAGAAGACTCGTGGCGAGTGTGACCAGCGACTCGACCGCGTCAATCATAGGCTGGAATGTGTCGCCGTCAATTCCTTCTGCTGCTGTTTTTGCGAGGTCAAGATTTGCACCCAGCTTAAATATGCCGGTCGAGAAGGAATCCATCGCGCTTCCTGCGAGCATTGCGAAGGCGGCAATACCAAGGCCAATTAGCAGAAGAGCACCGGCGAGGACGGCCGCGCCTAACAAGGTCGAGCCAGCACCTGCACCTGCTAACTTACAAGCACCGGCAATGGCCAGCGCAAGTACGGATACGCCACCGCACAAAGCAGCAATCGTTTCCCATTTAATATCGTTATCAGATATGAATTTCAGTGCGGCGCAGACGGCGACAAGTGATAGAACCAGTACGAGAACAATCCCGATAGTCCCAAGTATATTATGTCCAGCAAGACGAACCGCACCGCCGATGGATAGGAATAAAGCACTTAAAGCAGCGCCCAAGGAGATACAAATTGTTTTAATCTGTTCTTCGGGAACATCTTTCAGCAATAGAATTGCGGCTACAAGTGCTGCAATGGCTAAAACTGCCCCGATAGCTTCCACAAATGCACGAGTTCCGCCGCCCTTTCCAGCTAATCTTGCCGAACCAGCGATTGCAAGAAAGATCCCAACAAGAGCAACAGTTATAGACCCTATAATCTCAGCCAGTCTGCTGAATGGGATGTCTTTTAGTGAAAGAACCGCCCAGACCAGTGCCGCGATTCCCAAGATAGTAGAAGCCACGACAGCCAGCACACGTTTACCGCCGCCAGCCCATTTTGAAGCTGCACCAACCGCAAGGACAAGTCCCGCAAGGACAATTCCCAGGATGGATACGGCTGCAACACCGCGCCGCATATCGGAGGTTGGAATTGCCGCAAGTCCTGCGACGCACAGAGCAAGAATGCCAATTGCAATGCTCATTGCAATGAGACCACGCGGCTTGGCACCATTGCTATAGCTTCCGTATTTCCCAATGACAACAGCAAGAGCACCAAGAACAATACCGAGAACGAATACCGCCGCGGCACCTCTTGCCAGTGCGAGTGGTTCAATTTTCGCGAGTCCGGCAACGCATAGGGACAGGATGCCAATGGCGACCGCCATGGATATGAATTTCGATTTGCTTGTATCGAATCCGCTTCCGCCCAATTTCCCATTGATGATGGACATTGCCGTGATAAGTCCGCCGAAGACGAGCACCATCAAGCCGACCCGCGCAAGACCGTTGTAGAACATACTTTGCGGAATGAGATTAATTAGGTAGACAAGCCCAGCCATCAACGCAATAGAGATAGAAATGCTCTTTATATTGTCTCCGACGGCGGCGTCATCCCCGAATGCCAGCTTGGAAACAAGCCCAACGAGGAGAATAACCGCGGCGATTTCGGAAAGTCTGAGCATGGCGGAATTCATATCACTGGCTTTTATCCGTGTCAACAACCATACCGCACCGACTACAAGAAGTAACGAACCGGCAATTTTCAACAAAGTGGTTCCTATGGTATCAAACTTTTTCTCGCCTTTCGTAACTTTGAGACCGTTTTTGGCAATGTTCTTCAACGCATCGGCAATGCCACTGAATCCTCTTCCAGCAGATTCAAGTCCCTTTGCGGCAGATGAAATGGCGGACATGCCTCTAAATAGACTAATCGCTCGAATGATGTTGCCGACGGCAAGGGAAATTTTCAGAAAGTCATTGATGGGCATCTGCTTAACAACATCAAAGATTGCCAAGACGCTATTCTTTAGAAAATCCAATACCCACATGAGTAGGGACTTAATCGCTAAAAAAAACTTTTTTAGCTTATCAACAATCCAATCAAGTCCGTTTTCAACGTCTACAGAACCGTCACTATTAACGAAAGCAGCCTGTATTTCGGAAAAGAACGTTTTGATTTTATCGACAATTTCGTCAACATGTAGCATCTCGCCGACAGATGCGAGGATGATCTGTGCTTTGTTCTTTGCATTGATTATCCAATTGAGGACACGAGTGAATACATTCTCTTTTTCGCTTCTGCCGCCGTTTGACTGTTCTTGTGCACCGAATAGAGACTTCATAAATGTTGAAATCTTTTCAGTGCATTTCTTTACGATACGGCTGATATTCTCGAATGCAGTTTTGATTTTGTTGAAGATTTTCACGCCAATATCGGACTGTGTGATGAACTCAACAAACTGCATACCAAGGTCGCGAACGCCGACAATTGCGCTTTTGATAAAATCTGAAATCCCTGATAAAGTATCTTTGATTTTGTCGATAAAGCCGCTGTCTTTCGCAACTTTCTTGAGCTTAGCAAGTAAATTGGCGATACCTCCGAGTATTTCAGAGAGGCGCACACCTATAGTTTTTGCGACGTCAAGAAGCTGGCTGAAGATTTCTTTAATGGTTCCGTTTCCGAGAATAAAATCCTTTATGCTGACAAGCACATCGCCGACATTGGCATACAGGTCAAGAAGCGACCCCATCCCATTCGGAACAAGCGTAGAAAATAATGCGGAGACAATTTCACCGATGCCCGATAACACCGCTCTTACGATTTCAAGTGGAGCGGCCATCCCTTCAAAAATCCGTCTAACTTTTTCAAGGTTATCCGTATCCGAGAAAAAATCTTTGAACTTACCAGCGAACTCTCCAATTTTTGTAGAAATATCAACGAGTGTATCAGAAGTGATTTTTGGCAGAACAGAATTGAATACATTTTTCGCAACACTTCCGATTTTTTCGATAGCTTCTGACATGTCCCAGAACGCTTTAATGATTTTGTCTCGTCCGCCGCCGTCTTTCCATCCCTGAAGAATGGCGTTTCGTGCATCTGAGGACTGCTGGATCAAGCCACCGAAATAGTCGCTTACTTTGGTAAGCAGTTCTTTCGCTTCTGCAAAGTCGCCAACGATAATTTGCCAAGACTGCGTCCAGCCGGACTGCGCTGATTCCTTCAAGGTGTCCATCAGCTGACGAACAGTCTTGACCTTCGTTGCGGCCTCGGTCGCGTCTTCACCCATTTTGATAATATCTTCAATCTGCTGGCTGGTGAAACCCAATACCTCCAGTTCGCCCTTGTTAGCTTCTGTGTAAACACCGCTAAACTGTTTCAGGGTATTCAGAAGGACATCTTTGCTGAGCCAGCCTTCACTGAGACTTTCGCGGAAACTACCTTCATTGATGAGTTCCTGAACGGTTTTCTTGACTTTTTTCTTCGTCGTTTTCCCGTTCTTGCCGATTTCAGTTACGGTCTTTTCAACGGTGACGCCCATCGCGGATGCGGTAGCAACAAGTGCATCTTGGAACATCTTACCGCCCATGCCTGCGTTGACAACCGAGTTCCAGTCCTGTGCCTTGACGGCACCAGACGACATAGCCTGTGACAGCTGATACATGGCTGTGCTCGCTTGTTGACTTGTTGAACCAGACACAGCGGCGAGGTTCGAGATACCTTGAATAGCGTCAGTTGAGTCTTGCAGTCCAACGCCTGCCGCCGTAAACGTGCCGATATTACGGGTCATCTCCGTAAAATTGTAAATCGTCTTGTCGGCGTATGCATTCAGTGTGCTCAGGGCACTATTGACTTTCTCCAGACGTTCTACGTCGTCTTCAATTTCCCATGACGTGTTGGACATAATCGTCTGGGTCGCGTCAATCTGGGTCTGATATTCGTCAAAACCGGAAGCGATGGGGTCAGTGGTAAATGATTTTATAAAATTCTTCAGGTATCGTTCAGCACTCCGAACAGCGGAGCGAATGGTTGTCTCTACTGCAATACCCCAAATGCTGAAACGATTGGCAATTTTTTCAATGTTATTATATAATCTATCAAAGGAGACGGAAGAAGCCGCCCGTTCCAACCCCTCAAATGAGTCCTTTGTTGAAGATTCGCGAATTTTCTTATCGAGGTTCTTTAGCGAGCTAATAGTAGTATCTACGCCTTCTTCAAATTGTTTGTTGTCAAATGACATTTCGACAACTCTGGTATCAATTGAACTCACCCGGACGTCACCTCCTTCCACGCTCGTGTTGCAAGTTCTTCAAAAATAGGGGATAAGGCAGGATTGATGTAATCTATCCCGGTCACATATCCGCCTGTCCCTGTTCCGTGTCCGTACTGAAGAATAATGGCGACATTAACACCCTTATTTACGTTAGAATTGTGCCATGCGATAATGGTCTTGCCGTCTTCCTCCGTGATTTCGTAAGACCATGATGAAGCAGTCTTTCCCGTTGATTTTGGCGTAGCATCTCTTAGTGCATTTACCCCCAACTGCCCATACATTTCAAGCAGTTCTTGATAGCGGGGGCGTCTGGCTTTCTTGAGAAAACGATATGTTTTATTGAAATTACCTTTTGAGCGAAGTTTAATCATATCTTCACTCCATTTTGAATTTTTAGCCTGTGCTATTTAACATCTTTCGCCGCTGCTGATTCAGCATATTATTCCGGGCGTATAAGTCGCGCCGATTCGCTTTCTTAGGCGGCTCGTTTTTGATGGAGCAGACTCTAACCAACATGATTAGACGATTGAGGTTCCATTTTTCGCATTCAAACGGAATATTTAGAGAAACCATCCAATAATAAATAATCTCTGATGTGACGATTTCTCTGCTTCGGTTTTTTCGAGTCTCTTTGATAGTTGTGGCTGTTGCCGGGTCGTCAATATAGTTGTTTACTGCCTCGAAATTTTCTTTCGTTAATCCGAGATATACTATCGGGTCAACATTTGGCGTGATTGTCATGCAGCGAATGTAGTCAATACATTGCTCTTGTGTTTTTTCTTTCTCTGTCAGGAATGGCACATGCCACTTAGCTTCCCATTCGGATAGAGAAAGAAGAGAATGCTCCAATCGCAATGTAGTTTTCCGAATACTGATGAATTCGCCTGTTGAATCATTAAAAAATTCGTTTTCAGGAATTGTAATCTGAAGCATTCTCGTTCTCACTTCTTTATGTTAATTAGTGGAAGACTGAAGAAGAGCCAGCTTGGGGTCGTTTGCGGCCGCCTTTGCCGCTTCGCTTGCAATATCCTTCGGCACAATGCCGTTGATAAACTGCGCCGCCGCATTGCCGTCGGTCATCAATTCCATGAACAGTGCGTCGTAAGCTGCACTCTGCTCGAATTCACGCTTCTTCGTTTCGGGCTTCTCAAAACGCTTGCCATCCAGACTCTTTTCGCCATACGAATCGAGGATAAGCCGCTTAATAATTTCCAACATCTTTGGAATGTCCATCTTAGACGAGATGCTCTCCAACAGTTCTACCAGACCGCCATCGTATTCCATGTTCATCGCCATGATTTCAGACTTGGTCAGATTGAAGAGATAGTCTTCTTCGCGCGCATTCCCGTTAAAATCCTCATACTTGATATGCTTCTTAAGCATGTGTTTGTTCTCCTTTTCAATTCGTTTATGATGCCGTGTCCCCGCCAACTACGGAAATCCCATGTTTTATAAAACACTCGCCAATAAGGTTAATTACTTGCCGGTCAGAATCTGGATGATTTCATCCGGCATCGGGAGCTTCGGTTCGTTAGTTTCGGTACCATACAGCAGGTCTTCAATCTGCTTCAGCTTCGCGGCGTCAACCGTACGACTATCGAGCTCAAAGGTTGCGGTCGGCTTATGGCCAGTCACTGCCACGGGTAGCGTGTCGACTTCCCACGAGAAAGTCGCCGCATCCGGGGAATCATTGATAGTAGAATGGTCTTTGCCAGACGGCTTTGCGGACGCACCATAAACGAGCTTCAGGCGGTACGCACCGGGGTCGCCATCATCAGCATCACTGCCAATTTTGGTCACAAACGCAAAGCCGAACCGCTTACGGCCCTGCTGGCCGAGGTAAGCGCCCGGGGCAATTTCTGCACTGCCGTCACAAGCTGCAAACTCGTCGGGATAGGTATAGGCTTCAATGGTGGCTTCGTAGCGCTCAGTGCTGCGGAAACTGCCGTAAAGAATATCATCCGCCCACAAGTCCTGCGATTCACCGCCAGTTGGGTTGTCATTCACGGCAGTGAGACCATTCCACGGGACACCGTTGCCGTAACCATTGGTATCCTTGACAAACAGAACGCCCTTAGACACGCCAAACTCATAAAACTTCTGACCTTCCGTATCCCACTGAATACGAGACATATAAAATCCTCCTTAGTTTTGGAAATAAAGTGTATAAACAAAGTGATAGAGACCGTCGGAAATAAAATTGCGGTCGTGGCTGCACATTGGCAGTTTGGCGACCGCAAGGGGGATCTGACTATCGGGGTCTCGGTCAATGACGGTGACTGTATATCGCCTCATCATCGAATAGATACGATTGTCGGCGTAACGTGTCGTTGTTCCATCCCACTCATAGATGATGCATGGATAACTCAGCTTCAAGTTTTCCGGCGGCTGATAATAAACGTGATTCTCTGCTTCTTTGACGATACCGTGATACGCGGCAGACGCTAAGGCGAGACAGAGTTTCTCATTCAATTCATACCGTTTCACCATTGTAGATTCCTCCGATAGTCAGAATTGCACGGGGGTGCTGTATTTCAACTGATTCAATCGACCAGCATACCCCCATCCAGCGAACATAACGAATGGCAAAGAAGTGATTCGTCAGGTAGTCATCCATCACGATGCTGATTGTATTGTTCAGCGAGACATCTGTGTTAATCTTCCCGCCGTTATCATATCGACGAGCATTTTTAATGACATCCCCATAGTAGACATGCTCGGTTACTTGTTCTCGATGCACACCGGGTGCTGTCTGAACTGCTTCTGCAAACCCAATTCCCCCACAAAACTTTGCCATTTTGATTTTCTCCTTTACGCTTCCGTCTTGGACGAGAGGGTCCCAAGAACGGCAGTCGTGGCGGTAGAAGTATCGGTTTTCACATAAGTGACAACAACTTCATTGCTCACGACATTCATAGAGACCGGCTTGTAAATGACATCCTGAATGCTGATGAAGCTCCCCTTGAAAAAGAGGTTCTTCAGCATCGGAGCGCTCATATAATGTTTATGCTCATCGTCACAGTACGCATAGCCATCAGTGCCGTTCCCGTAAACAAAAGTGCCGATGACATTCTTGTCTTCAGCACGCGCAAACACCTTGTCCATTCAGTACCTCCTTACGCGACAACCAGCGAGTAAACGATGGCAGAGTACGGCTTCGTCAGTGCACCAGAGCAGCGGGTCTCCATCAGGAACTTCTGCTGATTGTAGTCGATGTCAAAGTCGTCGAACATATTCACACTGCCGCCCTTGTCTGCGCCAACGTTGTAGTCGTTCATGTTGACCAAAATCGCCAGCATATCGTTGCCATCCTTCGCCTTAACGCTCTCCATCACCGGAACAGTGACGATTTCCTTCACGCGGAGCTTCTTGCAGAGCTGGTTGACATCTTCATAAATGTCGCGACCAGTCGTGTCGGTCAGAAGCAGGCAGGTAGTGAGCATATCTTCCGTGGTGTACAGCGTGGGATTGCCCGAACCCTTGTATTCCTTCCGGGAGCGAATGACAGCCTTGATAAACGCCTTAGCCTTATCATCGTCCGTTGCGTTAGAAGTAACATTAACCGCCTTCTGAATTGTGAACAGCGCTTCATCTTTTGCAACGGGGCGAATGTTCTGTTCATTAATCTTGTCGTCATCGGAAGTCGAACGACCATCGCCAAGCAGATATGCACGCGCCAGTTCCTCATCCAGCATCATTCGCATTTCCGTCTTCAGCCAGCTGACAACGTTAAAGTCAGTAATATCATCCCAGTCGTCCTTGTCAATCTTCTGCTTCTTGTAGACGGTCGTGGGGGTCGTCGTTCGCTTAAGCAGACTGAAGACTTCGTCCTTCTTCAGGTTGCCCTTGATGTAGCCCTTCGCACGCGCTTGGTCTTCCGTGATGTTCGCGAACATGCTCTTGATTCGGCTGAACGGGCTGTGATGAACACCGCTCATAACCTTGCTCACCCAGCCAGTGTCGCGCTTGATGAATTCGGGCGTTTCGTTCAAATTGTGGGCTTCCGGGAACAGATACTCGATGTTCTCGATGCCGTATTCGTCCGCGTGCTGAAGGTAACTTTCCTTCATCGTTCCGAATCGCTTCGTGTCCTTGATAATGGCGTTCATTGCATCATGGGAGAGCGTGCCGCCATTCGTTTCATCCGTGGTCTGGTCGAAGACATTGTGCTTCACCGTGTTTTCCTCCTTGTTGTTCGTATCCTTATTTTCGTCATCCTCGCCATCCGCTTTTTCTTCGTTCATTGCTTTGGCAAGCATGAAATAGAAAACCTTTTTCTGTTTCTCAGTCAGCGAATTAAACACATCGCCGACAGTTTCGTCGTCGTCCTTAGTATCGTCAGACTGTTTTTCATCCGATTCGGTCTGGGTGTCGCTGTGGCTCAACGAGGTAAGCGGTTCGCCCATATAAATCCGGATGCCGTCTTCTTCCTCATCGTCGCTATGTGCAAAAACATCCTCGATATATGCCTTGGGGTTAGCACCGGCAAGGACAAGACTGACTTCACGAATGTTGCCATGAAGAACGTTGCTGCCCTGTTCCTTCAGCTGATTGGCGAAGATGGAAAGCGAGCTAACATCACCGTGTTCCACCAACTCCTTTGCCGTATTGCCGGATTCAGTGCCATTGAAGCGACAATACGCATATACACCCTCCGGACGGTTTTCCAGCAGTGCCTGCCCCAGAACGCAGTCTGGGTTATCGTGCTGATGATTCCAGACCAGAGGGACGATTGCCCCATTGTTGCCCTGAAAAGCGTTTTGCATGATGACGCGACCGTCAGAACATTTCACATTGTTCCGTGTCGCCCATCCTGCAAAATCGTAATTACTCGTATCCATTTTGATTTTCTCCTTCAGTCGGCTGGAATGCAGGAACGGTGTCTTGTTCCTCATTCGAGCCTTTAATGTTTGAATTCTTCAGTTTGTCGGCGTTCGGGTCGTCAGCAGGTTTCCAGCCGATGATTTGTCGGATTTCATTTGCTGTTGCAATTTCGTTGCGTGTCAGCTTATCCGAAATTTCAGCAATTTGTGTGACCGGTGTCAACTTGAATGTATTGCGGAAGTACATTAGTCGTTGCCCTTGCGAGATGGCGGTTTTCGTAAGAAAAGTACGCTGCATTGCCTCAACAATGGCAGTCAGAATCGGCTCGACCGTTCGATTGTAATAATTCAGCATAACTTTTTCGTCCGCTGTTCCATCCATGATGCTCTGTGTCATGTTGAGCTGACTATATAGCATGTTCGTCAGATAGTCGATTTGCTCCAGCATGTTATTTTCAATAGGTCGATTCAACTGCGTAATCTTTTCGGTCTGGTCGAGCCATGCAATACCGTACTTGGAATTACGGAGTTGTCCTTCCAACTCAGCTTTTCGCTTTTCAGCCTGTTCATGCCGGAGGGTATCACGAGTAGAATAGGGGAGATGAATAATCATGTCCAGTTTCCCAGAACTGGTCTGCTCATCAATAGCATCGAGCATATTCAGTTTCCTAATCAATCGCTGAGCAATCGCATTAGGTTCATTCATCACCGCATAGAATGGATTCTCAACAACGGCGACATATGATTTTGGCAGAATGATTTCTTCCTGCTGACCGGTTTCTTCATTGTAGAGCTTTACGCGCACATGTTTGGGATACCACTCTACAATTTTTCCGACCCGCATCGAGTTGATAGAATAAGTTGATACATGTTCTGCATCAAGTCTCTCGTTCACCTCGGTGGGTACAATAGCGATACAACCCTCGTCAAGCATGGAAGCTGCAATGTCGAGACGAAAAGAAAATCCGGTCTGGTCAATGTTGGCACTCTGTGTCAAGCACTGATTCAAACCGGATTTCACCGTGTCGAGAAATCTCCCGTTGCTATCTACTTTTACATGCTGAATCGAGATTGCCGCTACATCCATCGCAATCCGGTTGTTAATCGAGGTTACAATGGAACGCTCTACACCTCGCGTAAAACCATGCCAATCTGGTCGGTAACTGCTCCCGTAGCCTAAATCAACATAGGTCGGTGAGCGATTTCGGAACACGTCCCAAGCGTGTTTCAGATTATCTAAGACTCCCATTTTGAATTCTCCTTAGTCCACGTCATACGTTTCGCAATAGCTTGCTTCTCGATTCGCTGTACGCTGATAGGTATCAATGTAAACAGCGTGCTTATCTCCGTCATAGGTGATTTCGTAATATGGGGAATTTGGAACCGGTGTCGAGGCAAGCGCCTTATTATTCTGCAGCACTTTGGAGAGCCAGACAATGTAGACGTCATCTGGAGTAATCCGATTGCTCCCAAATCGTTCGTTCATGTCGTCAACAATGCACTGTTTAACCAAATCAGTAAATTTGTTGCTATCCATTCGTATGTCTCCTGTCAATAGTAAACTTCTTCTTTTCGTTTCAATTTCATACTCTCTTTGGGATTGATTATTACGATAGGATAATCGGCGAACTTCGTTGCCCAATCTTCAGCATCAACGAAACCATCGTACTTTTCCTTAGAATATCTGTTACTGATGTCATCCATGTGTAGTTTCATTGCATCGGCAAAAAACTTGTCAAGGGTCGACGATGATTTTTCCACATACGAAGCTGCTTCTTTTTGCACCTTAGAGGCAGTTCGGCGATTCATTCCGTTCACGGTATTTCTATATTTATGAACATAGTCATACATTTCTCGTATTGACGAGTCGCCATAACTATCAATTAAATCGTTTACCACCTTTTCTCCACTTGCGATTCGTAGTTTTTTTTCGCTTCATATTCAAATAGAGAAATCGGTTCGCCGAAATCAGAATCAATGCCGCCAAGAACTATTTGGTCCCTATATAAGTCGCGGTCATTATTTGTCAATGATGCGTATTTTCTGCGCGAGTCGAGTGTCTCGTTAGAGGTAGCATAACGATTGATACTGCTTCCCCGTTTAATAATGTCTGTATTAGCGTCAACTCTGGAAACACCGGCTTTCTCTTTTCCAATCTCAGCATACTTGTCCCAGTCTACACTGGTGATTTTAGAAAGAGCCTCCCCATAACGTTTCTTCCCCGCAGGTGTTAGCGTGCCGTCTGGATTCTGGTATCGTCGAATTCCCCAGCGCATACCATGAATCCCCCAGTGATAAAATTCGTTCAATAGTCATCGCCTACCGAAATCACGACGGTTTCCTGTCTGAAGCAGGGCATCATTAGAATTTCATCACGCTCTTGAATGAGCGTACACATGAAGAGTGTTCCAGTGTAATGCGGATTATACGCAAGAATTACCCGATGACTGCTGACGGATGGCAAGTCTACTGTGGTGATTTCATCCGCCGATACGAATAGACGTAGATTTGTTTTTTGTGCTGGTCTGTTGTTTAGATATTCAGCAACTTTCTGCTGAATTTTCTTTTTGATTTTGTCGTTGCACATTTTATCCCCTCCATCGAAGCAATTACGACTTCTCTTATGTGAAAGTTATAGAACGATTTTTTGCAGCTTTTGAAAAACCTATCAAATCATCGGCAATCCTAAAAGGCGTTGTTTCTCCAGTTTTCTTGTTGATTTGAAACATAATACCGGGAATAGTATCTCCAGACTCGTAGACAACGATTATACTATTTTCCGTATAATCAATAATCGACTTTACCTTAATATCGCCGCCAGCATTATCCAACTGACGTTTTAATTCGTTGAGATTCACTGTATCCTCCGGTTTCAGCAAATATAATTATGGCTCTTCAAATAGTCAATATTCGGTTTTGCTTGGTCTAAGCGAGTGTATGAAAATGTCGATGTAGAGGCAAGAAGAGTATTCAGTTCTGGGTCAGTCATTTTTTTATTTGACTGTGTGTCGTAAACATAAAGCTGTCCATCTTTGACTTTGTAATAAAGAGAGTGCCCACCACCTACCATATACTGTACTGAAAACTCGCCTCTTGCGTCACCATCGCCCAAAATCTCTTGTCGGAATTTTGCAATATTGTTTTTACTTCTGATGTATCTCTTTGTGTTCTTGTACGGATTGTCAGTATACCAACTCATACGCTCCGGTATAGTCGTTCCACCAGCACTCAGCATCTTACTTCCATCTATACCTGCATGAACATCAAATCCGCGTTCCCGCAGTTCCATGGATACAGTACATGCAGTGCAATTAACTCCGAATGCCAGATTCTTGCTATCGTAGGAGGGGTTTACGCGTTTCATATTCTCTTCTTCTGTCATTTTTTCGTTAATAAGATATAATCCTGTTTCTGAATCGACTTTTTCTGTTAGGCGCTCAGAAGCGTATGCCTTGTCGTTGGAAATCTCACTTGCCTGTCGCATAGCTGAACGGACTTTCAGACTCTTGCGAATGCGCGAAATAGCATAGCAGGCGGCATGAGCAGCAATGATTGTGACATACACAGTTGAAAGCCCGCCATCCACGTTGCTTCCATTACCCTTCCCATATCTCTGCTTTCCGAGAGCTGTCAAACTGCCATCTGGATTTTGGTAACGACGATGATACCATCGTTGACCTTTTATACCGTGATGAACAATTACATAACTGGATTCTCTTTGCTTTTCTAATGGGTAAGACGAAATATCATCGCAGTAATGGATAACGTAATTCCGATTTGTATTATTGATTAAATCGTTCCCTGACGAAGAGCATTGAGTCTGACCATTCTTTTCTGTTGCCGTTTGGTAAAAATCCACTCTAAATGTTCTGTCTTTTCTCAAATCTTTCATGTTAATCGAATGACTCCCTGTGATGCTTATATGCTACATAGGCGTCCAAAAGGGCAGAAATGGCATCAATCTTTTGGTCGTGGCGTTGTTTATAGAGCTTTCGGTTTCCGTTCGTATCGGTCAATACAACACAGTTTCCCATGGTGAACTTGATGATTTCCTCGTCAAAGTAAAGCAATTGAGATTCGGCCATCTTCTTTAGTTCGCCAAGCGGAACGGATTCAGTTCTTGAACCCTGCTGGACGGACTCGTTTCCGTAAGACCCAAAGTCCATTTCCCATTGGGCGACGAACTCTTTTGCATTCCAAGGGTCATAGCCAAACGCGCGAATGTCATAGTGTTTTTCGTTGATGAACTGATAGAGGTCAGCATATACCTTCAGCAAGTCAAGTACAGTGCCATCCATAACAACCATTGTTCCTTCGCAGATGAACAGGTCATATTTTTCACGCAGACTTCTTGGAAGCTGCTGATACGTTAGCTCCGATATATAACTTCGATTCTTGATGCCGAAACATCCATTATTTAACGGAAATAGAAATGTGAACGAGCAGAAGTCGTCACCTCTTGACAGGTCGGCACCCATTGCACATTGCATCTTCCAGTATTCACGTTTTCGCTGAGGGAGGGTCTCTTCGTAGGTGAAGAAATAAGTGTAGCCTTCCATCGGAATCCCGAATCGTTTTGCAAGGATATCATTTCTCGCCGACGGCACATTCTCTGCACGCTCAACATCTCGCTGATATGCTTCGTAGCTGATGGTTTTGCCGATATTCGGGTTCGCCTTTAGCCACATGTTTGGGTCAGCAACTTCATCCACAGAGTCCAACGCATACCACCAAATGGAGACATTCGGAGCGAAGAAATCACCTTTTAAGATTTTCTTGAGTTCCATTTTGATGTCGTCACCGCACCCGTTTCGGACAGTGCCTTCGGAACTCACAGCAAGGATAATGTAGTCGTCGACTTTGGAAGCACCCTGCTCAATCGCGCCGATGGGGTCTTCTCGCATGTCGCCAGACAGCCATTCGTCAACAGAAGCAACAGCCGGTCGCATACCCTGTAATCTATCAATCGACATCGGTCGTACTTCCAGAATAGAGTTTGTGAGAAAATTCTCTATGCCTTTCTTCGTAGATGCCAGCTTCAATCGCTTTGCTCGTGAACCGGTGGTATTTTGCAATGACCCTTCTGTCAAAAACTTAAACAGTGGACCTCTGGCACGAGCGATTGCCGTTTTGTAGGGTGACATCACTTCCTCGGCTTGCCGCATTGTCGGTGCTGTCGTCATTTGGTACGTCGTGGAAGTGTCAACATTCTCGATATAGGCGTGAATGCATGTTTCAAACAGAGATTTGGCAGCGCCACGCCCAACGATGAGGAAGAGCTTGTTAATGAGTCGCTTCTTCCGTCGCTTCCGCACATAATGTCCGCCGTAATCATCCGGGACGAATTCTGTAATTTCCTCAAATGTGAACCAGCACAACAGCACTTCTGCCCATAGCTTAAAAGTATCGAGCAAATGCAGATCCGAGCCGTCCACCAGCGTCATCTCATTTTCGCAGAAAGCAATAAATCCCTCAACCGGCGCGGGGTCATAGTATACACCGGGATTCGCGATGAGCGCATCAATCCGATTCATCTCCATCGAGATGTTTTGGTTTACTGGAATTTCCCCTCGCAGTACGGCATCACGAAACATGCCGTAATACTTTGGTACTGCGGTGTTCGACAATGCCATATATTAAACCTCTTATCTGAATAGCTATTCAGTTGGCGCATTCCGCTGATTGCGGTTTCGACGCCCGCTGCTTTGATTTCCGCTATCGCCCCCGCCAGTGCTATTTCAAGATGCAGAATCGGAACTCGACGAAGAGTTGCTGCTATTTGCATCGGAAGAAGTCGAGGAGCTGTTGTTTGTAGAATTCTGCCGGTTATTATTGGAATTATTTCCCGGCTTATCTTTAGGATTAAGATTTGCGAACAAATTATCGAACCGCTTTCTAATGGGTCCTTGCACAAGCGCATCTACCGCAGCATCGCCACTCTTAGCAAGTAGTTTTTTTACCAATTTTCTTCCGACACCTGTATTAGCTTCAGCACGCGCATTCATCAGGTCTCGATAACGCTTCTCCATTTGTAGGCGGTCGACGACGGTTTTAAGCTCTTCATCGGTCATGGTTTCAGGATTTTTCATCTTGTGGCGTTCGGATACCTTCTCGGCAACAGAAGATACACCTTTTTTTACCTTTTTGGATACAACAGAAAATAATTTTTTTGCTTTGATTGTTACAGTTTTTACAGCACTGTTATTGTTGTTTCCTTTACCCTTCCCGTATCTCTGTTTTCCAAGTGGTGTCAGACTGCCATCTCTATTTTGATATAGCCGCACACCCCAATGCATACCGGGCTTGCCGTAATGGACAATCACATGTTTGGATTCATCCATATTATCCCTCCCTTCTGTAAAAAATGAGTACAAAAAAAAAAAGACGAGTGCAATACTTGCCTCATCGACGTTCGTTAAGAATTCTTCTCCAAAACCGCGCTCTCGGAATTAACTTGTAATCTCCATTCGTATTCCCGCAATGTACGTTCGAGACTCTCTGTAACAACAGAAGAGGCACTTGGGTCAAATACCATTTTGACTCTTAGGTAAACGTAGCTTCTGATAGAAGATAGTTGTATCGAGGAATTTCCGATAAATTGTTCCCATGTCTCTGTGGAACCGCTGATTTGAAATCCGTTTGTGGGTCCGATGCCTAATTGATGCAGAATCATGAAAGTAGAGTTGATATGAATGATGATGTCTGTATCAAAGGCTTCGTTCTGGATGCCAAGAAGTTTCTTGATGGTATCAAGAATGCTGTTATCATTCATCGTAAGTCTCCAACTGATGCTTAAGAGGTTTCCCACAGCTCTTATTGCCTTCAGCGCACTTCCCTCTGATGCAGGATGGTCCAGCATCTTCAAATAGTACGGGGCACTCGCTCTTGCAGAGTGTCCACATAATTGTTGCCAGTGCTCTGATTTCCCACTGGGCTCGACGGCACATTCTCAGCTCGAAGAAATGACGAAGCTCACGAGCATTCATGGTGACGAGCATAGAAGTTTCGCAAGCATTTGGAAGGACAAATCTTGCATCTTCGTTAGCCTTCTCACCAGAACCCAGTTTCTCAGTCCATTCCCGATACCATTTGTTCATCTGCTCCATCTGGGCGCGGTACTCGGCAATGGCATCCTCCCCAAGTTTTTCAATAGCCGGGGGAATGACGTAGTTAAACCCCTTGTCGTAATTCACATACCGCTGACTCCGTACACTGAAACTTGCCATACGATGCCGTGTAATTTGTGCAAGAAGTGCCCGTGAAACCCCACTAATGGCGAACGTAAAGGAAACGTGCTCCAATACGGATTCATGACCGGAATTGATAATCCGGCGAATCATCGCAGAGTTGTCTTTATCAATCACTCCTTGAATCATGTCATCAAGGTCTGCATCGGAGTAGCACATTTTTCCACCAAGGGCAACGGCAGCATCACATAAGGGCGTGTACTGAATCAGTCTGACATTCATTGCTGTCTCGTGCATTGGTTATCACCTCCATCATTTCCGCCATGGGCACATATCGTTTGGTTTTCGTTCGGCAAAGGGGAGCACCAGCAAATCAGCATCCCCATAGTGAATAGCCTTGTGAGTTTCGCTTGATACACAAATGACGTTCTCTTCATCAAATAGTCGACTGCTCTGGTACAAAATATCATTGACACAAATCGGTTCGATGTGGTGGATAGTTGCTCTGGTATTTATCTCATAGCCGTCTACGCCCATATCGCACCCGTTGTCCCGTATGATAATCTTATCCCGAAAACGTCGCCATTCCTGAGACGTGTAGAAGATTTGGTTCAAATATCTATTGTGCCCGAACGTCTCTGCACCGACTATCCCGCCAAGTTTCAAATACTCGAAGCGTTCTTTATAGTCCGGAATCTGAATCAGCTCCGAATAGCATCGTATGTGTCCCATAGCTCTTAGTAAATTTCGTCATCAGAATCGTTTCGACCAGAATATCTATTCATAGCCTCCAGCGCCTTCTGATACAGTTCGGCAGTGTTGGAAGCATCCTGAAGATTCCGAATTTTCGCATCCATCAGTTCCAGCTGCTTCTTGAGTAACTGCTGTTCCGCCTTTTCTCTTGTCGTTCCCAGCTTAAGATAGTGGCAAATCACCTGCGACGAAGCTGTACCTGCCCGCAATTGCTCTACAGCAAGGTTCACGGCAAGCTCAATCGCTTGATTCTCTCGCCCTTCCAGTGTCGTCGACGGTCTGTCAACCGCCGGAACGCGAGTTTCTGTATGATTTTCTATTGGTTTTAATCGCTTTCCCATTGGTTTCTCCCTGAACGTGGGCAGAAATCGGGCATGGAAGTGAACTTATGAGATACTTTTTCACATGCTGAAAGGAGAATCGGCATAAAGAACACTGAAAATATCTCATAAGCTCACCGCCATGCCCGAAATCCGCCCAATTTTGTTTCCAGAAAACTCTCCCCCGGAGAATTTTTGAAGAGGCGGGCGATGCGGGGAGGGGGTGTGTTTTTCGGAGACCCCCTCCCGGTATCTTTTATTCATTACGGTAGACTTTTTTGTAGAAATCCCCGTAGTCATTCTTCAGAATGACGTTTATAGCACGAATAATTTCTTCGTCAACCTCTTCATCAGTCATTTGTGGCGTGAAAACTGTGATTCTGTCGATGTAGCCACAAGTATCATAGCCATGAGTCATGTCATACATGTACCATTCGTTCGGGTGAGTGAACGGATTGTACGGATTATCGACCGTTGTAAGCGCTACATCGTAAGTTCCGCTCAATATTACTCCTTCTTTCGATATGGATTAGTTTCCGCTGATGACTTTCGAGACCGTCGAGACAGAAACTCCAAGAGCATCAGCAATCTGGGCTGTAGTTTTACCACTGTTCTTCATCGAGCGAATCTTGGCTTCCTGCGCTGTCGTCAAAATACGGCGAGATTTAGGAGTCGAACGTTCTCGAACATCATCTTTATTGCAGAACCTATAAATTTCTTGAAACGTATTGTCACTGATAGCACCTCGTTGGATGGCTTCCCACTCTCTATCAGTAATATCAATCTGCCTACGATGCGCGCCAAGTCGACGACGAGCGGCACTCAATGCTCTCTGTCCCATCTTCTTTTTCTCAGCTTTGGACATAAACGGATTATCTAATTCTGCACCCTTTACAACTGCAGCGGCCGCAAGCTGTGCCTGACGTTCAATCGGGGCATTCATTTTTGCATCGTTTAGTTTTCGTTTAAGTGATTGAACTTCGTCAGAATATTCTTTTTTAGCTTGACTATCATGCCACAATTTCATTGGATGTAGTAATTCCAAACGTGCTGTACGTTCCATATCTTTCAACGCATTAGCATAGTTGGCATATATCTCTTCTACCTGCCGTCCGGTAGATAGTGCATGGGCATCCTTGACAGTCTGCATTTGGGTTGTTTTTTCCTGACGATAGTGTTTATTGCCCTTTTTGTCGTAATAAAACTCATCGTCAGTCTTATAAATCTGGTCGCCAGTCTCGGGGTCCGTCTTCGGCGCTCCTTTTCGCTTTCGTATGGTTGCTTCGGCACTTGCCCTCGAAATCAAAGTGGATGCACCTTCGCTATAACGTCCGTCTTCAGTATAATGACCTTGGTATTTTTTCTTCAGCTCAGCAATTCTGTTGTCTCGAAATGACCGTTCATAGTCCAACTTGTGCTTTGCTGCGTCAATTACCACCATGCTATGTCTAACTGCGCGTGCTAATTCATCATCGGAGGCACCCTTCAATGTCATATCGGTAATCAGATTGGAAATCATGCCCATTTCTTTGCCAGTATGATTAATCTCCTTCTCAAATTCACGATAAGAACCATCCTTCTGTTTTACACGAACAATTTCAGTGCGCTTCATGTATTTCATGCCGGGTCTCTCAGGGTATTCCATCTTAGGGTCGAATCCTTCAAGACCACGAAGAGAGTCTTTTGCGTGAATTTTCACTTTGTTGTCTGGCGAATTACAGGGGATTACAAGTACAGTATCGCCGTCAAAGTCAGCACCAGATAGTTTCTCGGCGGAATGGGGACTAATTCCGATGGCATCAGCAGGGGTTTTCCCAATCAATCGTGCGCCATCAGAGTGCTTTGTGTTATTCTTGGCAATAACGATTTCAAACTGTCCTGCGTGAGGGTATCGAATTAAAGCCAGAGTTTCCCCATCCTTGAAATTCGGAGCGTACACTTCGTTATCGGTTAGAGTTGGCACTGGCAATATTACGTTCCATCTTTGTCTCGGAAGAGCAGCACCTTTGAGTTCGACGGAATCCGAAGAGCACGAGTCAGCGAATTCTTCGAGTAGAGCTCGCTTGACAGGAATACATTCAAGAGCAAGAATATCATTATATTCTTGCTTTTTATTTTCCAAAGCGGCATCGAGCTGCTGTTTAATTAACTTGACGGGTTGCTTACTTAAGAATTGGGAACTAAGGCTATCTTCCCAAGCACCCCAGTCGCCTTCAACCCTTGTTTTATTGATCAAGTTGAGATGTTGCTTCCCATCGTCGCCCGTGTAGTAGGATTGCCCACCCTCTTCACGAAGATTCGCACCAAAAGGATTAGTTGGGTCATTTTTGATTGCTTTCAATACTTCAAGTTTCGGGACGTCCTTCGACTTATTCGTGTTGAATAAACAATCTACTCCATCAGGCAGGTCATCGCTGTACATGCACATGCCTTTAATATACCTATTTCCGTCCACGAGAATACGGACTTGTGCATAATTGGAATTGCCGAGATTTAGGTCTTTAAGACCACGCCGAATTTCCACAACACCGTCTTTCTCTTTACCACCATCCTCGGCATACCGAATCGCTAAACGGCTGGAATCCATAGATGCCGGATACTCAAAAGGCTTTGTGATAAAGTCATTCCCGTTTTCGTCCTCTCGAACTCTAACAATATCAAGGGTTTTGATTGCGGTCGGGTCATTGTATTTTTTCGTTTTGTCGTAATCGTCAGGGCGGCAGGCTATTAGCATCGTAGTAGAATGTGCACTATCAACGCCTCCCTGAGGGACGCTGCGCTTTTCTATGATATAACCTTCCAGCTTCAAACGCTGGAGCGCTTCCCCCAATTTCGGTTCAGAAATCCCCAAATATATTTCTGTACCTTTTCCGACGTCAACCATTCCCTTTTCATCGACTTGTTTCTTGATGTATTCAGCAACAACTTTAGCTTTATCAGAACGAGCTGCTGCATCAGCATTCAGATAGGAATCAACTGTAGAAGGGGCAACGCCCATCAGTCTTGCTATTTCCGAACGAGTTTTACCATCTGCCTTCAGTGCCATCGCACGGTCCACAAGTCGAGAACGCTTATCATTGATGGAGATTTTATACAGAGACCGAAGTTCAGTTGTGCTTTTACATCCGACTGCTTTCGCAATGTCTTTTTCGTCCATGCCGCTTTTTTTCAGTTCTTGAACACGCTCTGCGAAATTGATGCTATGTTGATTTGGGTCTTCTCCCGAACCCTTTGGATAACGACCAGAACCCGGACCGGGAGCACCGTCGTCGACACTCCGTCCGTAGTGCATCAAAATATCATTCTTAACACGGTTCATATCATCTACTCTCCTTTATTCCATCAACGATTTCAGAGGCGTGGGTGATTTTTTCCATCACAAGAACAACGTCATCTACTTTAGGTAGTTCGACGGTGACGTCATTGGACTGGTAAAGACGCAACTCGACATGTGTCTCTTCAGGGTCAATATCGTATTCCAAGCAGAACAGCGCTGCATAAATTAGAAGCTGCTCCATGTGAGCCTGCGTAATGCCGGTCTTCAGGTCATGGATGCGCAACTTTGAGCCATCAAAAGCAATAGCATCTGCTGTCCCATAGCACGATGCTGAGTAGACCAGCGTCACTTCTGGTGTCATATCGTACTGAATTGCATCATTAACGTAGGAAGCAAAGTTCTGAAAATATTGGTCAACATTAAACGCGCACTCTGGAACATCATTTGCGAGAAGATGATGAAGAAGTAAATGTTTATCCGTTTTGTTGACCCGGATTCTATGCTTAATCAGAGATGCGGCGAGTTCGTGAATTAGAGTTCCTATCCGCTGACTGTAGCTGCTAATGTAGGCGCGCTGAATATCTTCGTCAGAATAGTTCAGCCAGTAGTATTTACTCGCGCTCAACAAAGCATGAGTGCCTGCCAATTTTGAATGTTCGTTGTAAGTCATCAAATACACTCTCCTTATTTTCTGGAAATATAAAGTTGGCATAAGACATTTCGTTAAGCAAGTTCACATAGTAATCTTGATTTGGCTGATGTCGAGCGCTACCAGAACGCTTCAATTCGAGAAGAGCCCACTTGTCACGATACAGCACCAAAATATCAGGAAATCCTTGCTTGTAATTCGCATCCATCTTGCAAACGATACATCCGGGAAAGCGAGATTGCAGTTCGCGAACGATAGTTGCTTGGAAATCGCGCTCAAGTAATGCCATAATAATATTTCCTTTGCATAAAAATAAAGAGAATGCGATTTTTACACATTCTCTTTCTCCTCATAAGAGGACTTGCGATTTTCGACTTGAAAAAAAGAAGAGTAGCTGTATTTTACAGCTACTCTTGATGATATGCTATCGTTAAGGCATCCAACTTTTATCGGCTCTCTTCAAAAATCCACTGCCGCCTCTTATTTCAAGTGTATCGCCATCAATCAGTTCGATAACGGATGGAGAACCGACTGGAATGTCATAAATCCCTATCTTAGGATTCTCTTTATCGTCAGCCCCATAGACGTAGATACGACACTCGCTGCCCGCACCCATTTCCACTTCAGTTGCCGTGAATTCGTATACACCGGGGGCAATGGATACACCGACAGTATAAATCCCTCGACCGATAGTCGAATCGCTCACACAAATTCGAGAGTCAATCTCAAAGTTCACGCGGTCTCGCAGCTCTACCAGTTCATCGAGTGTCATGGCACTCAAATCGACCGTGGGGCTTTCAGCAACAACGGGAGCAGATGCTAAACCGATAGCCAAGATGACTGAGAGTATCTTTTTCATACTGTTACCTCCACTAAGTGTTAATAAATATCTGTTAAAAAATTCTAAAAAATTCGTTCCAAGGGTCTTTAACAGACTCAGGAGTGGGGAAATTGTAATCACCATTTACGACATCTTCTGCCAAAACTGCGAAATGACATTCAGGGCATTCCCAATAATCGTAGAATTTTGACTTTCGCTTAGGATTGACCTGTATATATTTCATTTCGGCACCGGATTTGCAAAGACCACAAAATTGTTTCCCGGTCTTTCTATACAACCTCTTATGTGCTTCTGAATCAAAATCGACACTATCATGATGCTCCCCAAACCTATCAACATATACATGAACAGGTCTTCCGCAAACGTCCGTTGTGTCGTATTCGTATTCCTCCTGCTCCTCCCGAAAATCGCAGATGTCGTTCGGGTCATAAACGGGTGCATCTTCGTCAGGATAATACTTGCCGTAGTCATCGAAAAAATCTTTACCGTCCATTGAAAACTCCTCCTCTCGTGCCCATTGAAACCGACTGTCAGTATACCACGAAGGGGGCTCTTTTTCAATGTTCTTTCTGGGAAAAATTGAATTTCTGAGTCCGTGCCCACTTGCCCACTTTTTTTCTCTATTCTATATAATTTCTATATTTTTTTATCGCAATTAAATAGAAATAAAAGTGGGAAAGTGGGCAGAAAACCCGCAAACCCAGTAAAATCAAGGCTTTGCGGCTGCCCACTTTTATTTTCAAAAGTGGGCACAAAGTGGGCAAGTGGGCAAAAAATAAGCTATAGCTTGCCATTTTCGTTCAAAATATCATGGCAGTTTGGTTACTTTTACCCTCAGAAAACGTTCTGCCCACTTTCATCGCATTCAAAAGTGGGCAGAACTTTATTCATTTTTCAGATTGCTCTTCTCGTTTTCGTCGTTTCTCAGGTTCAGCAGCACCTGCAAGAACCACTGCAATCAACGGGAGAATCAACAGGCGTGCCCAAGCATATGCGGCAACAACTGTACGCAGTGCAACCGCCTCGACAAACAGGGAAGCAATAAGCAGAACAATCGGACAGAAAGACAGAAAAAGAATTCCCTTAATGCCAGCGCGCATCTTAATACTCACCTTCTTTCCGATTCAGGCTGTCTGTTGTGCTAAACCCATTAGGATATCTATTCTTCAACTTTTCAATGTTTATCTTAGTCACCTCATTAAGATTATAGCCGATAGAGTGTGTCAACAATGTCAAGTACCACATCACATCGCCGAGTTCAAGGGCAACCTTCCTCGTATCAAGGGGATGCCCCTGAAAGATACTCTTCTTCAAAATATCAACCACTTCGCCAACCTCGCCGGACAGACCAAGCGCACCTTCAAGCATCCATGCAACCTTATCAGAATCCGGATTTTCCTCGCAATCGTTGATGACATACTGCATCAGAAAAATCGTGCTCATCTTGTTTGCAGTTCGGAGAGCTTCCTCTTGGTATTCGCTCATGCAATCTACACTTTTCACTTTACGCATCTCCTTTTTAATCGCCTCATCGAATTCGCAGGTTGTCATATTCAGCATTCCTCCCACGGTGTATTTTTCAAGCGTTCTTCAGGCGGAACAAACAGCCAGCATCGCCATTCGATGCCATAAGTCGAGAAATCTTTAATACCTATCATGTGGGTTGTGCCGCCCCAAATGTAGAAGAGAAATGAATCGTCTAACTCAACCTCATCCTTATTGAGAAGCACACGGACAGGTTGCACTCTCGGTATACCGGTACCCGGATTACGAAGTTCAAGGAATATGGTCATGTCATTCGTCGAGTATTGCTTTCTGTAGTCAGACATCATATTCTTCAAGACAGTGAGGGGAAGAACATCTTGTGCTTTCTCCATCAGCTTTCTGAGCTTGAGGATGCGTTCGGGATACTCTGAAATATCCTTTATGCAGTCCCCGTTGACCCATTTAGGTTCGAGATACACTCGACGTACTACATTTTTAGGAAAGTAGGGGAAATTAACTGTCGGGCAATGGTCAATTGTTCTTATCCATGATGAACCACCATCATACGACACAAACCCGCCGTTGTCAAGGTCGTAGACGCGCCCGCAAATTTTGACAAGAGACGGACAACGACGATTGTAAAATAGCGGAATGGATTTTCCTTTTCGAGCCAGCGGGTCACGATAAATCCATTCGCAATCATTACCGGTTATGGGGGTAAGCGGCTTATAGTTTAATAGCCTATCCAGAAGTTCATCCTTACAGGCTTGTGCATAACTATCATAGCCGATTTTGATTAAATCGACCCGGTGGATGTAATCCTCGAATTGGACTTCAGAAATGATTTCATACTTTTTAACCAGTTCCAATTCATATCTTGCAAAATTCTCGAAACCGATTTTTTGACCCATCGCTTTAGGATAATAGCCGAGTCGCATCACAATTCCTCCTCAAATATCATTCCCACTTAACAAATGCTCGTGCGTTAAACGTCTTTTTTTTCTCTATTGCATCTCCAATTGCTAAATCAATCGGGGAACGGCTTTTCAAATGGTAATACCACAAGTCAGTGAACGGTGTATTCATGCGGTCGATTCGTCCTGCCGCCTGAGCCATTACTTTGTAAGAGTAATTCTGCGAGTAGAATATCATCGTGTCAGTGCTCGTGCAGTTCCAACCTTCGCATCCAGCGGTATACTGCACCAAGTAAGCCCAACTTTCACACTCCTCTCTAATCGGCTCGTGCGCATGACCGTTCCATTCCGAAAATATCAATCCTGCATCAGTCAGTGATTTCTTCAATAGCTCCAACTCGAAATCGAAGTTGTAGAAGACGATGGCTTTTGGATGCTTTTTCAGAATATCAATGACCGCACGAACTCGTTCCGGAGCACTATTTACCAGCCTGCGCCATGTAAAACACAACTCAGCGGCATTCTGCAACGGAAGCCCATTTTCAAAGATGTTCTGACGATTTTTCGTTATGAATTTATACTTTTCTACATCATATGACACATAAATTGTCTCATGGTGCTGTTTCGTCTCCCTTCTGAACGGCATGTCGACAAGAATTTCACGTCGGAGTTCCTCAAGATGATTGGTTTCAACATAGCGGTCAACTTGCGGGAACTTTGCAAACCGCTTGAATATTACATGCTCACGCAGAAACTCAGACCGATTTTTGTAGAAACCATTCGCCACGAATACAGGGATGTAATCGAGCCATGTGTCGCCGGGAGTTGCGGACAGCAATACCCAAGCATTCTTCTTTGTGATTTTGAGAAAGTTTCGAGTCCATGCCCCACTGCCGATGACTCGTTGCTCATCAAATATAAAGAATGCTCCAGACACGTCTGCATACTTCCCGATGTTGTTCCAGCTGTCAACAACCACTATGTTATGCCATTCATCACAAACACCCGGAGAGAGAAGGAACGGAATCATATCACCATCCCATTCCTTGCTGTCTCTTTTTCGGGCTGTCGTGATGATGTACAAATCTTGGTGGCTCTTTCGATGTACTCCCGGAATATCAATAGACTCACCCTGAAAAAGGGAGTAGTAAGCCAAGGAAGTCCTCGACTTACCACTCCCGACGCCGCCACATAGGATGCAGCCGTTTTTCATTTTTGCCACAGCTTTTCGCTGATAGTCACGCAATCCTGCATCAGGCATGATTACACACCGCTCTTCGGCACCCCGAACACGACATTGAGACGTTTCTTCATGAGATTGGTAAACTCCTCATGCGTAAGTAGTCCATCATCGACAAAGCAACGATATTTAGCCAGCCAATAATACGGGAGAACAGGATAACCGTATGGCATATTCTTCAAACCTCCTCATCTTAGAAAGGCGCGTCCTCAGAGGTCATACCATAGTTACCGCTGGCGTACCGCTGGTCAAGTTCATCAACGTTCAGTGTGACGTACATCGTCTTCAGATAGGCTTTAATCTTTGTTTGGCCATTGTCGTCCCAATAACGAGGGCGAATCGTCAGGTCGACAGTCGCAATATCGGCATGGTCGAGCCTACCGATAGTATCCTCGTTAAGCAGCGTTCGCTGATTACCGTCGACGATGTAGACACACACCGGAAAGCTATCATTATTTCGATAACTGACGGCAACGGGAATATAATGCTTGGCTACCTCATCGTCAGTTCGCGGAGGCAGAATCCGAACATTCCACCCCTCTTCAAACATCTGCCGTGCCTGCACTTCATCCTCAATTACAAGACAGAAATTCCGATTGCCTGCCGGATTGAACTTGCGTTCCTCACCGGCGAAATTCTTGAAGAGAATCTGTGCGTCCATGAAAGTAATGTTCTTATAAGACTTAGTCATAAATATCAATCTCCTTTTATTTAACTAACAAACCATTCGACATCGCATCCATTCTTCTGAAGCGTATCGACGGCAGCGTCAACGAGTCGGTTGTAGTAACTTTTATCTACATAGGATTCAGCATCAGTTCCGCGCAATTTTTCGGACTCTTCCCAAAGGTATCCAGAGCAGTCTGAAGCATTGTCGAACTTTTTGTTCCCATTCTTGTCTTTCGTAATTCGTTTGAGTTCCCCACCGCAGTGTCCGGGAAGCACGGGCGTAAACTGGCCAGTCTTTCCAATGAACTGGTAGCAATGCTCGTCCTCGGCAAGTCCTTCTCTCCTGTCAAGGTAGAGGGCAGATGTTACAGACTTCACTTCGCACATGTCGTCAAAGACAATCGGTTCTTTCGAGAACAATGTCTTGAAGACGTAGGGAACTTTGAACTGCTCACCAGTTGCTGTCCATTCGCCGGAATGTTTACGATTGTCATCAGGAATATATCCGTATGTCTTCTCGCACCATTCAGTTGAAGCATACTTTGCAACGTAAACAGAATGATTAACAAGGCACATCTTCTCGTAGGTGGCCTCGTGTTCAAAGTTGTATCCGTAACGCTTTCCGAACTCCATAATAAACTTGATGATTTCCGGTGTTGCATTCGGTATCTTCACGGAGTCCGTTTTCACATGGCAGACCGTGAATCCGCGTTTCATCACCTCATTTTTCAAGCGTACCATGAACAATGAACCGCGCTTCGCAACAATGTTATCAATATTCCGAATGTCCCGGAATGCGTTCTGGAACTTGGCAAACGTGAGTCCGTAGACTGAGTTGATGGCAGTCTTCAGAGCATTAGCGAGGTCTTTAGCGGTGATTCGCCCGTCTTTGACCCACTGAATGTATGGCGTAAGTTTGCCATCCAGCATCGTTCTAACCTTATCCCAATTCTCATGCTTGATTTCCACACGAGCATCCACGAGTTCCTTGAAACGCTGTGTGTAACGCACACCAAATAGACATTCGGCGATGACGCTATGCGGGTGCATCGACGTAATATCCAACAGTGCGACATTGATGTGCATTCCGGGTTCGCCTTTAGCCCATCCACCTTCACTAACCTTTTCACCCATGAATGTAGATACCCCTTGCTCAAAAGAATATCCATCAAAATAGGGGAGCAAACTATTGGCCTCGCCGTGAGGTTCAGACATCATGACCGGTGCTGCATTCTTCAGAAATTGCTCCATGTCATCGTCAAGGTTCATGACTGGCTCTGCAAGATTCCGGTACTGAAACTCATGTTGCGGAGAACGGTCACCAGAAAATATAATTTTTGTTGTTAAACTGTTCGTAGTATCGTTGACCTTCATGCCCGCCAAATCCGATAGAATGACGCGAGCTATCCAGTCGGCAGAAAGATGCTCGAAAGCAGTCTCGGTAGCAATTACGTCATTTTCGCAATAGTTGCCAACCATCTCCCATTTTTCCTTGTCCACGGGTTCGTCCCACGGCAATCCCAATTCCTGATGATGGATTCCCATTTCGATTTCCAACTTCTTAAGACTTTTTTTATTTCCGGCAGAAGCGAAATCGTAAATATCAGTGTAAGAAAGGTCGTAAGCACTTCCAAACAGAGCATTCCGGCGTTCCGCAGAGGTCTTTCCGTTGATGATTCGCTGTGAGAGGTTGTAAATCTGTTCTGGAGTATATCCCATCATGATTGCATAAATGATGTGGTTGTCATAGTTTCGGTTGTTGAACCCGACCAACCGATGCTCGACAAGTTTAGAAATATCAGTCGGTGTTGGGTTAAACCATCTTACGACACTTTTCCCTTCACCCTGAACTTTCCAGCAGACAAGTACGAGGTTCGGGAAGACCTCGACATCGAAAAATATCAATTGCTCATCAATCACCTCATCAGGCGGTTTTGCATTAGCAAGTTCGGTCGTTTCATCATCGTCCTTCGATTGGAATTTCATCTTCCCAATCTGCTTTAGACAATAGTCCGCATGATTAGTGCTTCTGGATGCAAACGCAAGGACGGCAGTATACATATCTGAAACATTATACTGCATCCCACTCGCATACGCATCATCCAAAATCTTAACAATGAAATCGACACTTGGCTTCGTTCCCGGGAGAAATTCTTTATTCATCGTCCTTTTCAAGAGGATTCTGAGATTCTTTTCATTTGAGATAGTTTTCTTGTCTACCACATCCTTTTCCTCCTTGAGCGGGAGACCGGAACTAATCGTCGCAATAGGAATATCATTGCATACTGTCAACATGCGGCGCAGGGAACTGTTACCGACCATGACTTTGACCTCAATCTGGTCATCATAAATTCGACTGAGATTCGTGACATCACCGGAATAAAAATAGTGCAGGTGAATCCCTGCACCGCTTTTACTCGTTTCAGCATACGTCTTCGGCCATTTGCTCGCTGCTTTAGCGTTTTCTTCAAACGACTTTTTCCCAGATGCGTCCCGAATATCAAAGTCAATGATGATAAGATTAAGAAACTCTTTTCCGAACAGAACGTAGTGCAGTTTCTTGCTGTCGATGTCTTTCAAAGTCGTGGCAACGCTATCCCATTTTAGAAGAGGTTTCTCATCTTCCGAAGCATACTGCGCCTTGCAGTCAGCGCAAATATCATCAAGGATTGAGTGCTGCTGCCTAAGCGATAACCAATCTGGTATGGAAGTGACCGCTGGTTTTTCAATGTCGACGACATTTTGAGTTTCCGCCTCCTCGAATTTATCGTACTTGAATCCCTTGTAGTAGTTCCGAATCCGAGAACCGTCGGTCATGACGATGCGCTCGTAATACTCCTTGAAGTAGTTTTTCAGTTCCTCCTTAAATACGCGCTTATTCTCCGGATAAAGCACTTTCGCATCTTCGCAGTATACTTTATACATTTCCCAAGCCGTCTTAAGGGTCGTTTCATCCTCCTTCTTAAATATCAACCACGAATCCATAACAAAGTTATAGAAATCGTTGGACGCACCCATCATGTTAATGGGGATGTAGTCATCATAAGCTCCCGGATTCTTCTCGTAGATTTCTTTGCAACGAGCGGCAATTGACCCAAGTTCAAACGGAATTTGAGCCATGATTGTCTGATACTCGTCGCGGGGTAGTTTATTACCTGACGGAGTTACGTCGATGAGTCGGCGAATCAAACCGGACTTCGCATCCGTAATCTTTACCGGCTTATTAGTACCCATGAAGAGAAAAGCCTTGAAGTCGTTCGTATATGTGGATTTGAACTTTTCATTGACTGTCATCTTTTCATGAGATACCAGCGAGTTTAACCGAGTATTATCCTCGATTCGGGAAAGGTCACCGTCATGCTGAATGGCAACCAAAGGGTTTGACTTGAACGCTTCAAGCGCGAAAGCGTTCGATGAAGAACCAAGTGCTTTGGCATCGAATACTGACAAATATCCATCAAAAAGCTGCTGAATGATGTTTAGCACTGTTGACTTACCCGTACCAGCTGCGCCATAGAGAACCATGAACTTCTGCAGTTTCCGAGAGTCGCCACTGACGATTGAACCGATTGCCCACTCGATTTTGTGACGTTCAGCTGGCTGATACAGTGTGCTCATCAACTGTTCCCAAGCAGATGTAGTCCCAAATTCCAGAGGGTAGGGGAGCTTCTTGCTTGCGTAATCAGTTTTTTTCGTCTCAGTATTTGCAAATATCAATCGTTCGTCCAGCATATGATAGGAGTCCCGCATCTGACGCTGACAATATTTATGCCAAATATCAATCATGCCAGATGCAGCATCCCACATATGCAGCACACGCACATCACCTTCAAGATGACTGCAATTGCTTTTTGCAAACTCGTCAAGTTGTGCATCGACGAGACGAACAACGTCTTGCTCATCCGTAGACCAGAGCTTTTTCTCTTCATCCCAGATAGCGTAGAAATCGCCGCCACGAATCATCAGGTCAGAGCTTTTCTTGATGATGAACTTCGGAACGATTTCAATCGTTCCGCGCTTTTGAGAACGAGTTGAAATCAGCAGAAAGTCCAACATGGCCGATTATTCCTCTTCTTCGTCGTTATCATCCACTTCGACTGTTTCGATGGATGCTTCTAAAATATCAAGACGCTTTTTTTGCTTCACCACAGTGTATGCAAGCACACCGAGTCCAGCAGCAAAGAGACCGTTCAGGACAGATTGTCGAGAAGCACGTTTTTCGATTGTATTCATCATGAAACTGAAAATATCATACATGATTAAGCATCTCCCTTTAGTCGAAATGAAATTTTGTCATCTGATACCAAATCTCCATCTCTCGGATATCGCCGTTATACCCCGGAACGTAGAACAAACCTCCTTTCCCATCCGGGGCAAAATTGTAATCCATAAAGTTATAGATGATGCGAGTGACAGTATTCTCGTCAAACGAATCATCCGTCATACCACTTAGGCCAAGACTGTCAATCATCATCCAGAACCATTTTTCGGTTTGGGTGCCGATTTCATAGTCGTATAGAATATCATCGTCAATACGCTTCGCCAATGCAACCATCATTTCAAGAACACTGCATTCTTCCAGCGCAATTGGGCCGTAATATCGTTGGCGAAGACAGAAGCCGTCAAGCATCCGATTGTAATCCCCTCGATGCTTGGCAACTTGAAAGGAAATCTCGTTCAGCGTTCGGAGCAGAGAAGAATAATTCTTATGCTCCGGCTCGTTTGTAACGAATTGAAAAAGCCATGCTTCATAAGCAGTAAGTTTAATCGTCATCAGTATTGTCCTTTCGCAAATATGGATGCTCTGTAAGAACATCCTCGTAGCTGCCCATGATGAGGAGAATCTCATAGTCACACTTCAGAATATCATTTCTGACATACACAGTGTAATGAGTCTTCTCGAAAGCCTCTGCAAAGTTTTCACCAATCATCCTATGAACATCCGCTTTGCTCAGTGCATCGTCATTATCATAAGTAACGACGCTATCTTCGCTGTAGTAGTTCAGAGTGACCGTTTCGTAATCGTCCTCGTCGCCGTACTGCTCAGCTTGAATAACATATGGCTCAGTAGATTTTTCGGAAGAAGTTGTAGTGGCATATTTCAAAATATCAACTGATTTCTGATAGTTTTTCAGTTCCGCAACGTCAAGAGAATTTGTGACCACTTGCGGCTTCTTATCAGACTGTTCTTCGGCAGAAGCTGTATCTTCCTTCTCATTATAAAAACCAAGAGCCTGCTTAACGGACTCAACTTCTTCATCGGCACGCTTGCTGTACTTTTTGTCGTAATAGAATTTCCCAGCGAAAAAACCTCCGACAGCGCCAGCAAGAGTGCTAATCGAGGCCAAAACGTATTTGTTCACAAATATCACACCTCTTTATTTAATTGCTTTAAGAAGGATACGAATCAACGATTTGTTGTCATCCTCATCAAGAATATCCGTCATTTTCTCGACCAATTTTTCGACCATGTTTTGCTTCGCTTCAGTCATGGTCTCAATGCAGAGAGATTCCACATCAACGTTTTCCGCAATGGCATCATTGACAGCATTAGTAACTACCGATTCAATTTTTGCATATCGTTCGGCAACAGCTTCTTCGATAAGACTACGAGATTGAATGGAAATATCATTTTTAATTGCACTGACGGCTTTAGACACAGCTTTGTCAATTTGGCGACTTGCGGAGTCAGCAACTGCCTTTTCAATAATAGAATCTTCCACATCGACAGACGTAAGTTTGGAAATATGAGACGTTGCATCGCTGACCATTTTCTCGATGTTGTGATACTTGGTGCACGCATACGCTATACCGAAGGCCCCTAAAAACAGTCCAATTCCGCCAATCGCAAGACAAGCACCGCGCTTGATACGTCGAAGTTCTTTTTCATCGTACTTGATAATCATAGGTTCTGCACTCCTTCCAAATATCAATGGATTTTATCGTTCATGTTAATGAGAATCGTTGCCCGACCGTTGTTAGAAAGCCCATCTGCAAACCGCTGTTGAAGTTGAGCTTTCTTCTCCCCGTCAACAACCCCCTCAGAGTAGCAATGTTGTTCTCTGCGATACTGTTCGTTATTTTTGTAGAAGTTCACAAGAGATTTAAGTTGCTCGTTTTCACTCTGAATCTCGGCATTCCAAGACCTGTCTTGATTACGTTCTCTAATCAGATGGAAAACACTCATACCGAGAATTGTGACCAGAGCGGTCAGCACAACGGTTCCAATCATTGAAATCGTTCCTCCATTTTCTCATCATACTCGTTTAGATTATGGCAGTAAAAAGGTGTTTCGATTGCACAAACTGAGAGTCCGTCATCAGTTGTGTAGTGTCGATGCTCAAAATCAACCCAACGGTATCCGTAAAACGCCTCGCCCGCAAACTCTTCCCAACCGTCTTTGTCGCCACTTGTCGTATGTTCGAGTTTCAAAAAATCAAGGAAATCGTTTACAGAAACGTATCCTCGAAGAATGAAATTACGATTGAGATGATACTCAGCCTGCATGACGTTTTCCATCGTAGATTCAAAGAACTTTCCATAAGGCTCAAAGTAGAATGTTTGAGTCTCTGTAAAACCCGACAGTCCTTCATCTTTTGCACGCTGTTCTTCTGCCACGGCTTTCTCGACTGAGTAATCTGTTTCCTTGCCACAAAGACTAATCACTTTGTTCTTATACTGGTCAAATTCCTGAGCGACAAGCGTGTATGCACTTGTAAGCAGTGCCTGATGCTTTTGGTTCAGAACATTTGCGCCGAGAACGCAGCCGATAGTTCCAGCACCGAGTGCAATTGTAGTTCCGTAGTCCTTGATTACCTCAACGACAGATGAATCCTTGGCGATTTTGGCATTTCGTTTGTTCGTGCACCGAATCGCATCTGCCGTCGTGACGACAAGACCAGCACAACCGAGGACAGACAGGATTGCTGGTGCATGTTTTGTAATCCATTCAGGAAGTTTTGTCATTTTGCGTGCTCCTTAAAATAATCGCGGGCTGCAATCATATTGTAGAAGAGCTTGTAGAAGAGCTTAATTATATTGTAGAAGAATTTATCAATCCAACACGTTGTTTTATAATATGTTTTATCATATATAGAATCTTCATATGCACTTAATAAGTGACCAACTTCGTATGTGAATCGTTCCCGTTCTCCAGACAACATATTTGTTTCTCCTTTCAAAAAGAAAAAGGGAAGATGCCTTGTTATCAGCATCTTCCCTTATGGGTTTACTCAATCAATCGTTTCGGGCATTTCGCCAACGTCAACGTTGTCGTCATTGTTCTTAGACTTCTTCAGCTTCTCCTTCTTCGCCTTGCAGTCACGGAGCTTGGGTACCAAATTCGCGACGGCCTTACACACGAGCACGCCCGTTCCCAAGACAGTAGCCGCGCCAAGACATACGCCAGCACCGCAGGGAATCCAAGACCTAACCGCCTCAGCAGTCTCCTTAAGGAAACCGGGCTTCGTAACCTGTTCGGCAACAGTCGTAGCAACCTCAGCAGTCTGTTCAATGATTTCATTGTTTTCCATTGTAGAATCCTCCTAAAATTTATTGATAGGGTTTCCCCTTCATAATACGGTTTGTTTTTTTCGACTTTGATGGAAAATATGGAAAATATCAAGCACCGAGAAGTCGATACTTGACAGCCTTGTCGAGAATCGGGCCTTCAACGTTGAAGTTCAAGATGACACATTCCTCATAGCCATTCAAAAGTGCGCGGGAATAACTGTCAGAAATATCTTTCCATCCAAAGCTGACATAGCCATGATGATTCGGGTTCTCGTCGTCATTGCGAAGCCAGCCAACAGAATATCCAGCGCGGGTTGCTGGGTATCCGAGAAGTTTGTAGACGTCGTTTAACAGAAGATAACCGCGATTTTCGAGCATCATGTTAGCTGTGCGTTCCTTTGCTTCCAGAAACAGCCGCCGAATATCAGGGTCATCGTCCCAATCGGGATTTCCACGGTCGAAGAAACGGGTATAGATGTTTGTTTCTGGGTTGACCGTGACTACCTTCTTCTCTTCAGTAACGGTATAGGTGTTGTCTTCATCATCCGTTACATCTTTTTCGATGGTCTCGGTCTTGATACCGTTGAAAAGCTCGTAATCCTCAGTCTCGCCATACTTATCAATCACCCCATTGCGATAAGTATTGAAAGTGCTGTCCAGTGCCGCATACGCCGCTGAGAGACCAAGAATACGCTTATGAGCGATGTTATGAGAAGTAATCAGACTGGCAACGGAAACCAGACCGAGAGCGGCAGAGGGCATGTAAATCAGACCAAGTTTCCCAGCTGTGCGAAGACAAATATCCATCTGCTTTTTCTTCGCGTCAGCAAGGGTCTCCTCGGTGACAGAAGCCTTGACTTCGGAAATATCATTCTTAGCCTTGGTAAGGAGAGGGACAGTCTTCTTTGCTGTGTCGTAGCAAGCCTTGCCGACACAAGCAGCACCGGTTCCGATACCCACCCAGAGAAGGATGGCGGGGGCGTTTCGCTTCATAGCGAAGATAACATTGTTGCACATTTTAGTAATAGCGTTCATAGAAATATCCTCCTTTTTAATTATCGCTGTTCTGAGCTTTAATCCATACAACAAGCATTGGATTATCATTACGAAGGGATGTGTGTATTTCGGTGACCTCATAGTCAAGAAGTTCCGGATTCAATATCCTCTTCCAGCAGTGGCACCAAAAATCGAAGCGGTAACGCGGTTCATCTTCAATGGATACGTCAATCAATTCGTTACCTGTGAGGACGGAAAACAAATCTTTAAGTTTCATTGCAAATCTCCCTCCAATCCCTCTTTGACAACGTATTCCTTGATACGCTTTGTAGAGTTCACAGCTTCGTCAAGCACATCACCAAACTTTTTCGTATCGTGATAAAATGTATCAAATTTGTGTATCCGTCTACCGTATTGGTAAAACGCCTCAACAACCTCACAAGTATGACGTGTATCCTGATGAAGAAACATATGGACGGTTGACCGGCACAATTTCAAATCATAGGTGATGTCATCCTCCGATTTCCCGGCCATATATAACGCATTAGATAACTTAGAAAGAAACATCTCTTTGATTCCCAAGGACAGCTCCCAGAGGCTTGCTAAAACAATATGGTCTTCACATCCACAAATTTCTGCGATTGATGCCTCGTCGAGTCCTATTCTCTCTAATCTCCGAGCATATTGACAAAAGGTAGAGACCGTGTAAATTTTCTGAAGCATATCCATACTGGAGCTCCTCTCAAAAGGATTTTTTAACATTCACTACAATCGAACCCCAAAAGGCGGAGTCTGGGTCAGCGTCGACGCCCAGACAAGTCTTTTTAAGCAGTTCAGGAGTCTGCTCAGAGGGCTCAGGAAGCGTGTGCTGTTCATCCTGCATTGTGCGTATTTGGAGTGTCAAACACTCTTGAGCCATTCTGTTCGCGTGAGAAAGACTGTCACCGCACGTTGCACAGTCGAAATCAGGGAAAAGGGCAGAGTAGCGACCATCATTTTCCTTGATGAAAATTGCATTGTATCTGAAAGTTTCATCGTGACCCTCCTGATTAACAATGTAAGTTTTAATCCGCTCTGTACAGTTTTCGGCATAATCGAGTGCTTTTTGTAACACTTCCGGACTATACTTAAAATCTTCCATCGCAAGAAAATGATAAAACATGTCCGGCTTCAATTCGTGTATTCCCTCGTCGTCAAACGCCTTAATTACGTCGACAGCGGCTAAAGACATATCATACAAAAGTTGAATGCCGATGGCGGGATCTTTGCATCCGCAAATTTCTGCAATTGATAACTTATCAAGCCCGGTTCTCTCTAATTTCCGAACATATTGATAAAAAGTAGAGATTGTGCGGATTTTCGGAAGGATATTCATTTTATCACCTCTTAGATTCGATGAGATAATTGATGTACCATTGTGCCTTCTTCAAGTCCTCGATACCGTTCTTCTTTTTCCAACGGCAAAGGTACTTAAGAGCATTCCCGATGCAGAAAGCCTCAATTGGAGTGCAGTCTTGAGTGAAGGCACTAATAACGTCAATGGTCTCAAGACCTCCACTTTGGTAATGCTTCGGATGATTTACTTCATCGTTGGAAACGTCAGTGCTAAACATTTCTCTTGGCTCCACGATACGATAATCCTCCTTTCGTTCAATACTTCAGCGGCATCGGGTCAGGCAACTGAATAATCCACCCGCCGCTTACAGTACGCATAACACGCACTCCGTTGAGATTCGTCCATCCATATGAGTTACAGGTGTAGCTTACGTTAGACTGGCCAATCATTTCATACAGAGCAGAGACTCGAACAACTCCATCAGAGTTCAGAATGTTTTGGAGACCACGCAGTGTACTTTCTGCGTCGCCGCGTGTTTGAAAGACAATGTTATCAATTGAAAACTTGTCTCCGACAAACACCGCATTTCCCTGCTGAGCGTTGTTCCACGCTTTGCTGTAGTTATAGGTGCCGTTGCTGCTTCGGTTATTCCGGTTCACTCCCTGATGAAAAAGCGTCCGGGAGACTTGGTCGAATGCATTGTAGCCCATATCTTGCAGAGCCGGGGCAATGGTATTCTGGATAATCTGGACAATCAGTTCTTTAATCGAGAACAGAATTTCGTTTTTAACGCCCTTCTGCTCGATTTTTACTTCGTTCTGAACAGTGACTTTTTTATTATCGGGCATGTCTACAGCACCGCCTTTCATTTTATGCGAAATGGTCGTAATTCGGATACACCTTGTAGTCAATCGTGACTACAGGTTTGTCGTCAACCAGATGACTGCCCAAATCCATCTGAATGAAACCCTTGTCGATATTCCATCCAAGCATATCGCCAACTTCAACCCGTCCCAAATTGATTTCGTCATAGAAATCATTCAGACTGACGCACATGTCGCCGTACAGTCTGTCGTTAATCTTGTGGACGGCCTGCCGAATGACATCAACACTTGACATAAACAAGCGCCCGGTCACTGCATCATAGCAGAGCGTATCGCCTTTACCTGTGTAAACAATCTGCTCGTTCTGAAGGAGCTTCTTAGCGTCCTCTCCCTTAGCGTGAACTACGGCATCGCGAATATCTTGTTCCTTTTCTTCGCCCACGACCTCAAGGGTCTTCGCCTGATAGGTGCTCAAAGCCGCTTCACTTATAGAATACGCCGCCATCAAAGCCTTCTGCTGTTTGTCTAATGCTCGGTCACCCATAGCAATTCCCGCGACGGAAATCATACTCAGAGCAACGGGACCTGCGTAGCATTTCCAGACGGCATCAATGGTTTCAACCGGAGTGAGCTTTTCGTGCTTAACCTCCTTTTTCTTATTTGCAATGGCTTTCTGAGCGGCAGGAGTAGCGGTCACGCCCCAAATGCCTGCAGACAACAAGCCGCCGACACCCGCCCATAGGAGGATTCGAGGCTTGTGACGCGCCAAAGCAGAGGCGACGTTCTTCGTTGCCGTAATCAGTTCGTTTTTCATTGCAATTCCATCCTTTCTAAATCTAATAGAATATCATTGAGTGCGTCTCGCGTTTCCGCGTATGCACGCCAATTTTGAGTTTTTGAGCTTGCCATATCGTCAATCTCGTTGATGAAGTCATTGATGACGATTTTGTAGTTAATCCAGTCTTCGTCATCGGAAAGTCGCTCAATCAAAATATCAATAGAAATTCTCACGAAGAACCGTCTCTCTGTTTCATCAAGAGACCAGTGGGGAAGTGGGGCAGGGAAATATCTATGCTTTTGATACTTCAGTATGGTGACAACTTCATCCCGATTCATACTCGGAACTTCTCTCGGATGATTTCAATCACAAAGGGAAGCACGGTCACGATTCCCCAGATGATAAATATCATTTTCCATCCTCCTTCATATAAATCGTGTCAGTGATATAATTCTTGGCGAGCTCAATAGCACTTTTATAATAATTGTCGATGCGCCGTACTTCTGCCGGTTCTGCGTTTACCAACGACATTTTGTAATCTTCAATGTCACCTGTGTAATTACTGGAAATCAATCGAATTCGACAGTCGTTTGTTCTGGCGAATGTTAAGCACATATCCAGACGAGCGTGTCCGCCGACAACAAGATAATGCTCATTCTCGAAAATGCAGATTTGTGAGCCGACAAGTACCGGAGCCCCGCAAATATAAATATTCTTGGTAACCATGCCACCGTCAATGTGGGTAGCACCGCCTACGGCAGCTCTGCCAGTTATGACCGTTGTGTCGCCAGTAACAACGGCATCTTCATAGATTTTGGCATCTCCGCGAACATATGCATGTCCGTCGACATGGGCGTTCCCGAAAATCCCAGAAGTTCCGCCCACAATGGCATTTCCGCGGACAAGAGCGTGCCCAAAGACAACAGCTGAGTCACGGACGAGAGCATGTTCACAGACTATGGCAGTACCCGCGACTACTGCTTTATCTCGCACAGTAGCAGTGCCATACACCTTTGCTGAATTGACAATTTTGCCCGAATCCATCACGCAAGCATCGTCGTAAACCCATGCAGTTCCTTCGTGGGAAAGATTCTCCTCGCACTGAACCCATCCGCCGAGTTCACCAGCTTTAACTTTTATAAAGCCTCCATCAAAGTCTCTCAACGCTTTGATGCGATGCAGAATCCGACCTTCTACGAGTTTTGTTTCGTCAGTCATCTCATACTTCTGACTCATTCTGATTCCCCTTTCAGATTGAAAAAGAAAGGAAGAGGCCTTGCATTGACCTCTTCCAGTTTCATTAGGCGTTAAGTTTCTTTTTGCTTGGCTTGATAACCCAGTACGACATTGCCGTGCACGTCTGCAAACCCGGTTATCCGTGTATCACCAAACACAAGTGCGTTATCGTACACATTTGCATAATCGGCCGCCTCCGCATTACCAAATACACAAGCCTCGTCGTACACCTGTGCCCCGCAGGAAATTTTTGCATTACCGAACACACGAGCATGACCAAAAACTTCCGCATATCCATACACGGAAGCATTACCGAACACCTCCGCTGAGCCATATACAAAGGCGTGTTCGAGTATGACAGCATCGCCGTATACTCGCGCGTTACCGAACACCAACGCCTCGTCGGAGATCCACGCGGAGCCTTTCTGAGATAGATTCTCCTCGCACTGAATCCATCCGCCCACGTCGCCTGCCCTCACACCATGCTCCGGAATATCAACCAGTGCACGGATTCGGTGCAGAATTGTGCCAGCGAATTCCTTCGTCTGCGGGGTCAGTTCATACTTGCTCATTACTTGTCCTCCTTAAATTTCCGCATTGGAACTGAGCGGCATATAGCGATAGTCCGCACAAAATGTGGGACACTCTGCTTCCAGCTTGCGTTTTGCGTCTTCTGCAATGCGCAAAGCCTCCTTGTACTCCTTCACGGCCGCCCGGAAACGGGCGTACTCTTGCAAATACGCTGACACCCGCGCTTCCTGCTTGGGACTCAGCTTAACTTTTTCGGCCTCTAACGCGCACGAGCCGTAGCCGAATTTGCGGACGCCACGCTTAAACGCCGCAATATCAACCCAGAGCTCCTTCCCACACTTTCCGTCCGTGCACAGGACGTATTGCAGGACGACATCGTCGGACGGAAAACGAACGCCCTCAATTTTTTTAATTACGCTGCTGCGTCCCTTCGTTTCGTTAGCCAACTTGATTCTCCTTTCAGATTGACAAGAAAGGAAGAGGACTTGTATTGACCTCTTCCAGTTTCATTAGGCGTTAAGTTTCTTGATTTCATCCTGAACAGCTTTCTGGATGCTTTCTTCCTGCTGCTTATCGCTGACAAACGAGCCTGCAAGCCCGACTGCCGCGCCAGCAATAGTAAGAACAACACCGAGAATCTTCCACGGGGACTTCTTCAATTTAATCACCTCCTTCATAATAAGAGCTGCAATTTTCGATTAATTCAGCCCATGCTCCATATAAAAAGAGTGAATCTCTTTCCAGAGCTCTTTCGCTAAAGCTGTGTTAGCATCAAAACGCTTCTGACACCCCTGTTCCGCTTCCATTATGGAGAGGAACAAAACCCACATCGTAGCATGAAATTGCATATGCGTTAACGTATGGCCGCATCTGTAGAACATCATACCTACCGTATTATCGCTTACCCCAAGCATTCGAGCAAAATCTGCGCGGCTAATCCTAAGTAGTTTAAGAATGGTTCTAACGTTGCCGTTCCAAAGACAATGTAAATCATTTGAAATATGGTTTGTTTGATACTTTTCCAAAGCACGGCACCTCTTCTTCTAAATAATACAAAAGGGAAGATGCCTTGTTATCAGCATCCTCCCCCGTGGGTTTACTCATCAATTGAGTCGGAAGTCAACGAATTTTCAATTCTAACCAGTCTCAAAACTGTTAAGTTCTCCGGATCACCCTCTCAAGCTGTCAACCATCTGAAGAACTTTCAAGATACCAACTTGCAGCAGGGTTCCGGGCCCGATAGCAGCAATAGTCGAAAGCATTATGAATTTGGTGTAACGCCCATGAAAGAACATCTCCGAGTGCTCCTTAGCAGCCGCAGCAGACTGGTCAATGAGTTGTTTAATTAACATACCAACATCCTCCTAAAATTTGATAGGGTAATACCCTTCATTATACAACTTGCAATTTTCGACAAATGCTAATTACGCACCGCCGAAAGAGTCGTAAGCATCCAGCATATCTGGTGGTATCGGCGGGATTACCGGACAAATATCAATGACGACACGTCCGTCAGCTAACTCTACTTTTTTGTACTCGAATTCGACGTATGGCATAATGTAATACTCTTCGCAGTACCCCGGCGTCCATCCCCAATCAGGCTCAGCTTTCTTCGCATCCTTAGAAATGTAATCAATGTTCAGGAACTCAAAGAACTCGCCAAGCGTAGACGAACCATTGATGTAGATGCCGCGATTCAAGTCTCTACATGCGGCGAGTACGTCATCAACCGATGCATTAAATATCAATCCGGTGTTTATTTCGCGGAATAGAGCATACTGAGAAGTGGCATCACCTTCTTCAAGAAGCTCGCTTGGTGCATTAAGGCGTTTCTCATGCTGTGTTTGCTGAAGAAGTCCGCACAACGCAACGCCACTTGAAATGAGACTATTCTCGAATTTAACATGCGTGTTATGCGCATCAAGAATACAAAAGGAAGTAAATACACACGACAGCATCGGAAGACTTGCATGTTTTGCGATGACTCTCAGTTTTTCCTTTCCATCGGACAACGTGTTGCCGTTGAGTTCTTTGTCGGCACGCAAAGCAGCTCTTGCGGCAAGAATTCCAGTTCCGATTGTGCCAAGAATGCCTCCGCAAGTTCCGATGAACGCCCGATTTTTCTTCAGAAACCCCAGAATATCCATAGAAATACCTCCTTGTTGTGTAGTAATCAAGCACCGGGTAAGCGCCTGACGACTTTCTTTTTTCTCCGAGTGACGGCGACTGTTTTCCGTCGAACGCGAATGACAAGTTCGCCATCTTCGATTGATGCCTCGATTTTGAAGTCATCCGGTGAACCCAGAATCTCTTTCAGAATCGACGGATTCTTAGTGTTTCCACCAATCATGCCACCGATTAAGCCGAGCTTCTTTCCAAATTCCATAGAATGAGCCCTCCTTTTATTTTGAAAAAGCAAAAGGAAAGGCTGATTGCAATTTCAGCCAATTCCTTTGTCGTGAGATTACAGCATGTTATTAATCTTATCAAATAGGCTATTGATGAATCTGAACGTTAGTTGTACGGCTCTTTTAATTACCAAACAAAACACACAGAACAAGAAACCGTAGAAAAACAAATCCAAAAGCAACATAGTCATTCCTCCTAAAATTTTTGTCAAGAGCAACCTCTTTCATAATAAGAGTTGCAATTTTCGACTTTTTAGGAGAAACGGAAAAGTCGCTGTACTAAACGACCTTCCGTGTGGGGTTACCTCAGCAGTTTCATAGAACGCAAAATGGTTCCGATGTCCTCGCCCAATTTCTTACGACGCTCCACTTCCAGCCATTCGTTGTTGGAAAGTTTCCGTTTGGTTTTCCAATAATGCCCAAGATGATTGTCCCAGACAAAGCGGTCTTTCAAATCACGCTCCTGCTTCAGATGCACGGACTTTGTAATGACTTTTGCCGTCACAGCCAGTGCGCCCAAAGCTAACGGAGCAATCTCAATGATTTCCTCCTTGTGCTGCTTAATCGCATCAATTCCATTGTCGAACTTTTCCTTCGCCTTCCGTTTGAACGACTGAAACTTCGTTTCGTTCTCATCGGGGATAACGTAGATACGCATGATTACGCCTCCTTAAATTGTAATGGGTTCTCCATTATAGGAATTGTAAACTTCGACTTTGTAGTTATAACTTTCCAAAATATCAATGATGTTTTTGATTGACTTGCGCTTTTCAACAACGCCTACGGGGTCGATGTGAATGCGAACCAAATATGGGCGAAGCTGCTCCAAATCGCGCAAACAGGATACAACTCTGACGCCCAAAGTGTCCACAGGAATATCAGCAACAAATGTCCCCTCAGTAGCATGAGATGCGACCAGAAATGAATCCAGTACATGCTTATAATCTCGACAAACAATAATGTTTACACCGCTGTTGTCAATGTAGTAGGGAGTACGTTTTTCGTAGTCAATGTAGATGTACCATGCGGTATTATCAGGATTATAATCGAAAAATTTCATATATACTGCCTCCTCAAATATCACGCCGGTCGAACACTGTTTCCCATCTTTCCTTTTCAAGCGGCTTCATTTTGAGCGCCCACATCAATTGGCGCACAGTTACTGTGGGATAGATACCATCAACGGCTTCGCCAGCACGCTCGTTGAAGAACTCATTGAACCCCGGTGCATAGTAAATAGAATCTGTGAGCCAAGGGTAGATTTCTCGCCAAATCGTAGCCTTGTTAGCTCGAATGTATCGCTGCTGAATCACTGCAAGTCCACGATTTCCGAGCTTATACAATGTGCATCTACTGTAAACAGGATGGTCGCACAGGTATGTCTCGCCATGCTGGGAAGTTGTTTTAACCGGGCGCTCAAAATGGTATCGCATTTTGGAGTCTCCTTTCAAATATCAATGAAAACAGAAGAGGCTTTGTCAACCTCCTCCGCTTTGGAACTTAGATTTCTAAGACAAGCAACCCTTCCGTCTTACAGGTGTCCTCGAACACGAATCGGTCCACAAACACCTTAGATGTGACAGCTTCCAAGAACTCTCTGCGGAGCCCTCTCCGATTATCAATCGCATAGACACGCTTCACGTCAGGATATTCCGTGACGATGAGCTTCGCTATGCTCTTGATTCTCTGAATACTGAGCTCTTCGCAGCAGATGAAGTAGCATCCGTGCATCTCATGCATGTTTGTGAACCCGTACAAGAAAACCGTATTTCTCATGGAAATACCTCCTTAAATTTATTAGGTTCCCATAATACAACATGTTTTTGTCGACTTTTTGTCGACTTTTTGAAAACAAATGACACCTTGTAAACGGTGTCGTTTGTTAAGGGATGTCTATCTAATTTAGTCTTTCTCCGATTGTTCCTGTTTGATTAGCGTATTTTCGAGTGTGGTCAACTTGTCGTTCACTTCATTCATCTTTTTCTTTGTATCCAGATAGATTTAAGTAAAGACCAGATAAATTTATCAAGTAAAGCACGACAAGTCGCTGCCATAGTAAGACCTACGCCAATGAGAAAAGAACCAATATCCATTTTTAATTACCTCCAATTTTTGATAGGGTAGTCCCTTCATTATACAACTTGAATTTTTCGATTTTAGAAAAAGAAAGATGCCTTGTTATCAGCATCTTTCCTCGTGGGTTTACTTATCATCTTCATTAGGGGTGGGAAAGTCAACAACGTTATTTGAACTCTCATCGTTTGCCATCTTTCCTCCAGAGATATGCCGGAATACCTTACGAACGAAGTCGAAAAGTCCGATACAAATCGCCGCCATCACCATACCGGGTAGCTCGCAGGCGACTATGATACCCCCAACGATGTTCAACTCGTAGTCGGTGTATCCAGCCTCAGGACGGAGATCCATGGTCACTTCTTTAGCAAGTTCAAGTAAGTCGTGCAACATTAAAACATCCTCCTAAAATTTGATAGGGTAATACCCTTCATTATACAACTTGCATTTTTCGACAAATGGAAAAAGGAAGAGTACCTGTAAAGTCAGGCATCCTCCCTTTGAGTCACTTTGTCTTATTCTTGAACAGGTTCCCGAAGATGGACCTGCTACAAGCAGAACTAAACGAGCCAGTTTCTTCAAACTTCATACCCATCTTATACCACACTGTTTGAATGGCTAATGGCAGCACTAAGCTAACCACGCCAAGCCCCACTTTCCACCATCTGTCTTTTTTCGTTTCAGACAGTTGAGCCTTTTTCATAAGCTCATCATTTTGAATTTGTAGCTTCTTGAATTCGGCCTCTGCCTGATTCTTTTCTCCCTCCAGATAGAGGGAGTAGACCTTGGTGAACCGCTCAGTTGCTTCCTTATAGCCTTCATCACTGGGACCAAGAGCATTCAGCTTGTCAAACTCCTCATCGAGTTCAGCCTTTAGTCGGTCGTTCATATAGAGTTCTCCTTTCAATCTATAAGATTGGTTCTCCATAATAGTGACTGCTTTTTTCGTCGATTAGAGATGCTTTACTCGGTCACGTTCCTCTGCACGCTTTGCGTCGTTCCATTTGCTCATGTTTCCAACAAGGTAACCGGTGATGCGACGAATGCGCTCAAACGGAACATCGCCTTCAATGCGACCGCATTTGGGGCATGTGTCGTTGATGATTCCGGTGTATCCGCATACTGGGTCACGGTCTACGGGATGGTTAATACTGCCGTAGCCAATTCCGTTATCATGCATACAGCGAATCACTATCTCAAAGGCGTCAAGGTTCTTTGTAGGGTCTCCATCCATTTCGATGTAGGTAATGTGCCCGCCGTTTGTTAGCGCATGGTAGGGAGCTTCTATTCTAATTTTATCATATGCTCCGATTTTGTAATATACGGGAACGTGAAAACTGTTTGTATAGTATTCTTTATCTGTAACGCCCGGAATGTTCCCGTACTTTTCTCTATCCATTTTGACGAAACGCCCGGAGAGGCCCTCAGCTGGCGTTGCGAGACAGGTGATGTTCATTCCATATTTTTGCGATTCGGCATCGCAAATCGAACGAATCATAGAAATAATCCGCAAACCCAACTTTTGTGCATCTTCACTTTCACCGTGGTGAACCCCAATCAGGCATTTCAGCGCCTCAGCCAATCCAATGAAGCCAACACTTAGTGTGCCATGCTTTAGAACCGTTTCAAGGGTATCTTCCGGATTTAGCTTTTCAGAATCGAGCCACACACCTTGCCCCATCAAGAATGGAAAATTCTTAACCTTGCGTTGTGCTTGAACTCTGAATCTTGCCATAAGTTGGAGGATTACAGTATGCGTCATTACCGAGACACGGTTCAGGAACGCAGGGACAATGTCAGAGTTACCGCTATCTCGAAGGTCAAGCGCTAAGCGAGGAAGATTGATTGTTGTGAATGAGAGATTCCCGCGCTGATTGCAAATCTCACGAGTAGGGTCGTAGACGTTCCCAATCACCCGCGTCCTGCATCCCATATAGGCAATTTCAGTTTCAGGATGCCCGGGCTTATAATACTGCAAATTAAAAGGAGCATCCACGAAAGCGAAGTTCGGAAACAATCGCTTTGCAGATACTCGAATGGCAAGTCGATACAGGTCGTAGTTCGGGTCTCCGGGATTATAGTTGATACCCTCCTTAACCCTGAAAATCTGAATGGGGAAGATAGGAGTTTCGCCATGTCCCAATCCTGCCTCAGTAGCAAGAAGAAGCTGCTCGATTGCAAGTCTGCCTTCCCAAGAAGTGTCCATCCCGTAGTTGATAGAACTGAAGGGGACTTGAGCACCGGCTCGACTGTGCATAGTGTTTAGATTGTGGATAAAACCCTCCATCGCCTGATAGGTGTCGCGCCTGGTCTTCTCTGTGGCGTAGTTCCGTATCCATTTGGAACGACCGCAGGCGAGTTTGAACGTTACACCGCTATCGTTTCTAAGGTTTTCGAGGATAGAATGAGCCTCATCGTAATACTTCTCGTAAGTTAGCTTAACCCCCACAGCCATCGCATAGTCGAAATTTACGATTGCCTGCCCACCGTGCTGGTCATTCTGATTCGACTGAATGGCAATGGCGGCGAGAGCAGCGTAACTGCCAATGGATTTTGGTTCGCGAAGATGACCATGTCCCGTGTCAAACCCATTTTGAAACAGCTTCAGGAGGTCGATCTGCGTGCAGGTCGTTGTCCAGCCGTAGAAGTCAAGGTCATGAATATGAATGTAGCCTTCCCGATGGAGACGGGCGTATTCCGGCGGAACAACGTCTGCGTCTAAGTAATACTCCTTTGCGGCAACACTGCCCATGTGGAGCATTGCCCCCATTGGGGTATTCCCGTTGATGTTCCCATTTTCTCGGTTGAGGTCATGATGCTCCGGGTCGTTGCAGTTGATTTCGTCGTATGCCTTGGCAACGTTGCAACCAAATTCATTAGTCCACGTCATACGTTTCGCAATAGCTTGCTTCTCGATATAATCCATTTTTAAGTGTCCTCCTCATTACTAAAATAGCATACAGAATGGTAGAGTGCGTACGGTTATTCTAAGAAAAAGAGAGATTTCAAGTCGAAATCTCTCAGAGAGTTGGTTATTCGCGTTTTTTATCCAGAATGTAGAAGAAACGACGGTAAACGTTGTAGTACATATCTTTCCCGCACGGAATCCCAAATCTAAGTTTCAAGATGTCGTAATGGGCGTTTTGCGTCACCCCGATTAACAACCACTTTGACAGACCGGGAGCAGCTTCTTCAGCAGCAGATTCGATGATGTCAATGTACTTGGCGAATCTGGCTCGCTCAATAGCCTGAGAAACCGTGAATTCGCCTGCGCTTTGTACACCATTTTGAATTTCCCTAACTGCAGGATGGCAATTGCTCATTCCGTCCAGTTCAAGGCACCTGTGCTGGTAGTCACGGAACTGCAAGCAGAAGTGCTTCAGCTCATAGTAACGATGACGGGGAATCCAGTACGGGTTCTTACGGCTCAGTTCAGCTCGTTCACTCATGTTACCGTTTCCTCCTTTTCATTTACCGGGGAGACTTCATCCCTCGGTAGTAATATGTTATGCATTTTTAGTCAAAAATATGCATGCGGAAATAAAAAAGTCGAAGAAATTATTTCCTTCGACTTTACTCTTCGACAACGTATATTTTTCCTGTAAATTCTATCTTTACATTCTTTGTTCGCCCAGTTTGCTTTTTATACTGGTACATCAAGTTAGACTTTGCCTTATCGAAACTTACGGCTAAAGTTTCGCCGCTCCATTTCGGGTTCGTAATCTTACCAAACACCAGCACCGGGCCAATATAAGCATACCGCTTCATAGTCAACCTCCTTTTACAAGATTCATACGCTCTCATAAAAGGGGATGCGATTTTCGACTGTGAGATAAACAAAATTTCCCGAATAGCGCGAGGAACTTTGGTTATCTTACGGTTATGGAAATAGAATCGTGATTCCCTAAATGTTAATTACTGATTGGTAAGGATGAGGTCACCAGTTCAAATCTGGTTATCAGCTCCATAAGCCTTGCATTTTGCAGGGCTTTTTTCGTGTTTTGGGGCAGAATTTTGCATTTTTAAGCAGCACACATTGCAGCCTCGACGTTTTTCCTGACCTCATCCCTATTTTTCTGCACCTGCCGCTTCCTTGACGGTGAATTTGCCTCAAAAGCAAGGTGCGCAGGTCTGCCAATCGCCTGCGCACCGCGAGGTTCACTTATTTTCCTCCACTTCTACCGTCTGTACCGACTCCTTCTCCCGCCACGTCTCTTCCTTCACCAGCGTCGCGAACCAAATGCAATCCCCAACCATGCGGTTCTTGTGGCTCGATGGCGAGTTAATCTTCTGATTATTCAGCGCAATCGTGCTCGATGAGCCGCCGTCGAGGTTGTAGGCGTTGTTCAGCCCAAACTGCACGCACAGGTTCGCCATCTGCACAAGGTCGAAGCCGACGGATTTCGGGGCGGTGCTTTCCGGCCCCTCGTTCGTCAGTATCAGGTATTCCAGCTTGCCAATCTGCCCGATGACCATCCGCTGGGCTTTCTTCGCTTTGCCGTTGTCGATGGTTACGTCATCAAGGTTTGTGAGCGGAACGCCGTCCACCACCAGCGCGGGGCCGAAGCAGAAGGCGTGCAGGACGGTGCCGCCGCCGGCAATGTACTCGTCCCACTTCGCCTGCGTTGTGCGGGTGATGAGGTGGAAGTCGCCATTTTCGTCCACAATCAGCTCGTCGCGGCCCTTGTGCGGGCGCATCCGCAGCGTCTGACCGTTGCGGACGACGATGCCTTGCTCATGGTAGAGGCAGTAGTCGCCGTCGATGCCCATGACGGCGTTGAAGCGCTTCGTCATGTCGTTAACGTGGCGCGCCTGCTTCGACGGGTACTTGTTCGCGAAGCCCGTGCGGAACTGGCTCACGTCGGTCAGCTTCACGCGTGCGGACATGACGGTCGTTGTGCCTTCGCCGGGAGCATCAACCTGCTGCAAATCCTGCGTCCAGTAGGTGACGTTAATCTGGATGTCGATGGAATCATCATGGTAGCCGCCGTTATTGGGCAGGTAACAATCCGGGTTCGGCAGGTTGGGGGAAACCTTGATATCCCACGGAATTGGCTCGAAATCGGGTGCGTCCTCCGCCAAAGCGGGAATAATCAGCAGCGCGCAGAGCAAAAGCGAAATCAGGCGTTTCATTCGGAAATGTACCTCCTACGGTGTTCTACTTATCAGACGAATCAAAAGGGGAAAACGTTGTCATGTACGAAAATTTAATTTTCTTGTAACAATTTTGCGGATGCGCACCATTTCGCCCAAAAGTTGAAATTCCCTCTTGCATCAGCGCGCAAAATGGCGTATAATAAGCCTGTCAAATGACCCCGCTTGACGGGAGAAAAGCAGCTTTTGTCCTTCCAGAGAGCCGCCGGATGGTGCGAGGCGGCAGGGCGCGGGTGCTTCTTCCACTCCTGAATGGGGGCAGACGAGGAGTCTGCCGGGTTCGCCCGATACAGCGAGCATGAGTGGTCTGACGTGCGTCAGGCAAACTGGGTGGCAACGCGAGCTTCTCGTCCCGGAATTTTACGGGATGGGAAGCCTTTTTGGTTTCCGCCAAGCAAAAAAGGAGGATTTTTTCCGATGCTGGACATCAATCTGCTCCGTACCAATCCCGAATTGGTGAAGGAGAACATTCGCAAGAAGTTTCAGGACGAAAAGCTCGTCATGGTCGACGAAGTCGTCGAGATGGACAAGGAGTACCGCGCCGCGATTCAGCAGGCGGACACCCTGCGCAACCAGATTAAGGTTGCGTCCAAGCAGATCGGCATGCTGATGGGCAAGGGTCAGAAGGAAGAGGCCGAAAAGGCGAAGGAACAGGTCGCCGTTTACAAGGCGGATCTGGAGGGTCTGGCGGCGAAGGAAGACGAATTGCAGGCGGAAATCCGCAAGCGGATGCTCGTCATTCCGAACATCATTGACCCGTCTGTGCCGATTGGCAAGGATGACAGCCAGAACGTGGAAATCGAGCGCTTCGGCGAGCCCGTTGTGCCGGATTTCGAGATTCCGTATCATGTGGATATCATGGAGCGCCTGCACGGCATCGACCTTGACAGCGCCCGCAAGACCTCCGGCAACGGCTTCTATTACCTCATGGGCGATATTGCCCGCCTGCACTCCGCGATTCTGTCCTATGGCCGTGATTTCATGATCGACCGCGGCTTCACCTACTGCATCCCGCCGTACATGATCCACGGCGACGTGGTGACGGGCGTGATGAGCTTCGCCGAGATGGAGAACATGATGTACAAGATTGAGGGCGAAGACCTCTATCTGATTGGTACGTCCGAGCACTCCATGATCGGCAAGTTCATCGACACGATTCTGGACGAAAGCCAGCTGCCGCAGACGCTGACCAGCTATTCCCCCTGCTTCCGCAAGGAAGTTGGTGCGCATGGCATTGAGGAGCGCGGCGTGTACCGCATCCACCAGTTCGAGAAGCAGGAGATGATCGTCGTCTGCAAGCCGGAGGACAGCCCGATGTGGTTCAACCGCCTGTGGCAAAACACCGTCGATTTCTTCCGCTCGATGGACATCCCGGTTCGCACGCTGGAATGCTGCTCCGGCGACCTTGCTGACCTGAAGGTGAAGTCGCTGGACGTGGAAGCGTGGTCTCCGCGCCAGAAGAAGTACTTTGAGGTCGGCAGCTGCTCGAATCTGGGCGATGCGCAGGCGCGCCGCCTGAAGATTCGCGTCAAGGGCGACGACGGCCGCAAATACTTCGCGCATACGCTGAACAACACCTGTGTTGCGCCGCCGCGTATGCTGATTGCCTTCCTCGAAAACAACCTGCAGGCCGACGGCCGCGTCCGCATTCCGGAAGCGCTGCGCATGTACATGGGCGGGAAGGAATATATCGGCTGATTGGGCTGAAGGGAAAATTGCAAAGGGACGGGTGCAGGGGGGATGCAATGCTCCCTGCCCCCGTTTTTTCTTTTCCTCCCGCCCTTCTTTTCCGCCGCCCGGCCGCATACCATCCATCAGCCGAATCAACGGGCAAGGAGGCGGACAAACATGAAACTTCCCAAACTTCCGAAACTTCCATCCCTCAAATCCCTTCATCTCCCCAGCCGCATCACGATGGAACGGCTGCTCATTGTCTCTGCGGCGGCGCTTGTAGTCGTCCTCGCCGTCCGCGGCGGACAGCAGACCCAAACCGCCATGCAGCAGACCGACTTCACCCCCGATGTCAGCACCCAAACCATCGCGGACGCATCGCCGGATGTCGAAATGACCGCTACCGTCTGCTGGTATGAGGACGGCGAGGGGTATCTCGTGCCGGTCACGCGCCAGATTCCGCTGCAGGACGGCGTGGCGAAGGCGACGCTGAGCCTGATGGTGAAGTCGTCCGAGAACGACCTCGCGGCGGCGCGGATGGGGCTGCGGAACGTTATTCCAGAGGGCGTGACGTTCGATTTGGACATTTCCGGCGGCAAGGCGCGCGTGGACTTGAGCAAGGAGGCGCTGAGCTGCCAGAACGCGGAGGAAGAGCTGCTGATGGTGCAGGGGACGGCGGCGGCGCTGTGCGGATTTGACACGGTGCAGGAGGTAACGTTCCTCTTTGACGGTCAGAAGCGGTCGCAGCTGACGCACGGGACAGACGTATCCGGCGTGTTCAAGGCGGACAGCGTGAATCTGGAAAGCGTGGAGACGACGGCGAACCTGACAAATGCGTCGCGGGTGCAGCTGTATTTCCCGTCGGCGGACGGGCGGCTGATGGTGCCTGTTACGCGGACGGTGTTTTCCCCCGCTGACCTGACCACGGCAATGCTGGAACTGGCGAAAGGCCCGGAGAAGGACAGCGGGCTGGAAATTCCGCTGCCGAAGGACTGTGGTCTGCGGTCGGTGACGCTGAAGAACGGTGTCGCGACAATTGACTTCACAAAAGAATTTGCGTCCCTTGCGACGGCGGAGGACGCGAGCGCGGCGACAAGCCAGGCGCTCCGGGCAATTGTGTTCACGGCGAGCCAATTTCCGGGCGTGAAGAAAGTCGAGGTGCTGGTGGAAGGAAAGCCGTTTGAGGCACAGCCGTCGGCAGTAACGACGTTCGTGAATCAGGCGGACGAAGTGATGGCGCAGTATCCGGGGCTGATTACGGTGGACTAAGGCACCACCGCACAACTCGGCGGTGCGTCTGGCGATGTCTTTTCCGCCATCTGCGGCATGCAAATTTCTCGATTTACCGCCAGTAAACCTTCGAAATTTGCATTTGCATCTGACGAAAAATCCATTCGTCAGCCGACCACCTCATTTGTGCGGTGTTACCCTAATACTATTTCCTGCATTCGCCTGCGCCATCTGCTTGCGCCGCGAATTTGAAAATAGTATAAAAAAGGCGGGTGCGCGGAGCTTCAAACTCCATGCACCCGCTTTGCGTATATCAATAATTATACTATTTCCTGC
>ULTQ01043757.1_pt1 | contig 68780 bp, 80 predicted proteins | sample 1957731 | NCBI WGS metagenome assembly ULTQ01 (sample SAMEA4835738, study PRJEB28245) | human gut metagenome | biome: gut microbiome; material: fecal sample | place: Denmark | collected 2008 | reverse complement strand
TAAGTTATGAAAACAAAAGTCAAAACGAAAAAGGAAGAACAGGTTAAGGAAACCAAGTCTGCCAAAGAACAAATGGAGTTAGAGGTTGTTAAGGAAGTGGTAGTGAGAAAAGAGCTCAGGTATAAGTACCCAAAGGGTATGATCGACACGGTTAAAAGGAAGTCTTACCGGCAAAAGGTTCGGAATCAAATTGAGAAAGCCGAATTAAGGGTCTTTAGAGCATCAGGTGGAGATGATGCAAAAGAGTTGAGAAGGGCACAAAAAGAGTTAAAAGAATTGCAAGAGAAATATTTGGCTTAATGGAGGTTAGGTATATGGAAGTAACAGAGTATTTGGGAAAGTATAATTTAGAGAATACTGAGAATTTCCCTTATAACAACTTTATCGAGGATATGAAAAGGGATTTTGATAATCTAGTAACAAACTTTAATGCAATGGATGGCATGAGTACATTCCGGTTTTGCATTAACTCACTTCGAGCAAAGTGGGATAAGGTATCAGAGAATTCATTTAGACCTTTACCGGAATTTTTATGGAAGTCTTTGTATAAGACTCACATCGTACCCATAAGGGAAAAGGTTAAAGGGTTTGACCCAGATGTGATTAAGGGTCACCATGATAGGATGGTTAAAAGGAGAAGAGCTTATGGAAACTAAGATTTCAATGGAACAGTCATCATCATACATGGTGCTTATTCTGGTAACCACCTTATTAATGGATAAGTTGGATGACCTAAAGAATACAAACATCTGGTCTGGGAAATTAAAAGTAGCTGGAGATCAATTTAGGATACAGGCTGAGAGATTGCTCGGGCAAGAGTTACACAAACATTTTGGGAAGAATGAAGAGTTATCCCAGAATATCATGGGTAATTTCGAAGAATTCTTGGAAAAGTTTTCAAAGATTGAGCCAATGGGGATATTTCTTGTCAACCAATATTGGGACTCTTTCATTACAGAGATAAAAGGTAAACCTATTGAATGGACTAAATTAAGATAGAGAAATGAAACGTTATTTTATGATTTTTGCAAGGGTGGTAACCTACATAGGAGTTAAATCAGTATACATCTTCTATGTTGAAACCAATGGTTATCATCCCACGGTTGAGATCGAGGAGATCAAAAACCAAATCCGGATTGAGACTACAGCCAAATATGCTCCAATCGGTAACACGGTAGAAATTACTGGGTGTTCAGAGATCACAGAACAGGATTATGAATTTTTAAAGAATAAATAATGGGAAAACAGATAAAGAGTATTGATTCCCTTTCAGATAAGGAATTAAAAGAAATCAGAGAAATTCAGGAACTTATAAGAGTCGGGGTTATAACCCCAACTCTTATAAATAGTTTAATGATGAGTGTAGTGATGAATCTGTTCAGGACTTATTTCTCAATAGTAGATAACATGGATGTTATAGATAAAGAACTACATGTCATGTTAACAGATACTGTGGATATGATCCTTAAAGAAAACAAAGAGCTTGATGATAGTGATAGGATTAATATCATGGTTAAATTGATAAAAAAAGTGAATGACCGCATTAACAACCCTTCTTTGATATTGAGATCATTACCCATTTTCCATAAACAGAATGAGAAAACCAAGAGTATGACGATTGAGAATATAAATGACCTGGCCATTATGGCAGTTGGAGATTCTGCTAAAGCATGGATTTCAGGGTTTATGGAAATTGGTAAACCAAAGAATGGGTATGTACCTAATAAAATTATGGGTGACGCATAGGAACTAATAACCATTGTTATATAACTTAAAATTAAAAGAAATGGCAAAAAGAGGAAGAAAGGTTGAGATTCCACAACCAGTATTTGACCCCAAAACTGGGGCACCATTAGAGGCTCAAACAAGAGAACAAGTAGCAGAGAATATTGGAGTAGAAACCGCTCCAGTACCGGTACAAGAAGAGAGTAAAACACTATTACTCTCGGCAGATGCAATCACGTTGTCTGCCATGAGAACTTTACAGAACAAGGTAAAATCAAATAAAGTCACCTTGCATGATCGGATTGCAGAGGAGACCTTGGGACAATTCCAAGAGGATTTCTGGAAACAGGTAAACGATTTACCTTGGGATTTGATTTCACTTGAATTCGACCCATTCCAGGTGGTATGGGCAGAGACTCATGGTTCAAGAAAACCCACACTCCATTTTGAGTTCAAGGCACCCATTGAGTATGCTATCTTATCAGTAACCGAGATGATTGATTCATTATTGGTATACCATAAACACAGGCAATGGGTTATTAGCAACCATTCTTGGGTAGCAAAGAATCCGGAGGTTATCTGCGACCTTTTGACCCGGTTAAAATGTATCCTTGAACAATTGGTCACTGGAGGGACCCAAGGTGATGTACAATAGCTATATTAATATTGATGAGCTCAAAGATTACATTATCAAGGAATGTAGTGTAAACAACGTTCTTGAAGTTGATGGGTATGAGTTCTCAATGGAGAGTGATGTAAATCCGGGTAAGATTATAACTCCAATAGAGTTAATTCAAAGTATAAGTCCAGAATTCAAGGTTAGCACTGTTGATGTAGCTGAAATCTTGAATACTCTGTTTAAGAGTTATGGGTTATATATAGACATTGATCACAGGCTTATCCAGGTACAAAAGAATAGGATTGATGATATTATCAGTATCGTTCAAACTATGATTGATGATAATATGACATCATCCTACAAGAGTTTTGTCATGGAATTACTTAGGTATGATAATGAAATCTCTAAAGAAGAGGGGTTATACTCTTTTATCATGCTCTTGTATTTGATAAAGGGGTACATAGTATCCTATAATATCCAATAAGCGAGTATTTATGCAAAGGAGTAGAGTTTATGCTTTACTCCTTTTTAATGTAAACTAGATATGCTAATCACGAAAGATATTAAATATGTACTAAATCAAATCCCAATCAGAGATTTCATATACATGGACTCTAAGAAGGAAACGCTTTTCCTGTGGAATAACAGGAACATAAAGAAGTAGTGGAGAGTGGTAAAATACATGATAAGGTAATGATAAGAATACCACAATCTGGAGGATTAAGGCTATTACAAAGTAAAGCCAAATCATTAAATAATCCCACGTTTGTATGGAATCCTAACACTTACATTTTAGAAATAGTAGAAGATGGCAATCAAGAAGTTCAAGGGTAAAGACCTATTAAAAACACAGTACTATCTTAGAGATAGTGAGATGTTGGAGAAAAGGGATGACAGATATTTCCTGAGAGGAGTACCTATCCCAGATATAAACCAAGTAGAAGGTATCACAGTACAAAATCCTGAAATCATAGATTGGGATGTGATTAATGAAGAAGTTGGTAAACGTGGGAGCTATGACCCAGAAACAGACACGTTTACCACAGTATCACTTGTAACCATGTATACTCTGGATTTGGAGAGATATGGGAAAAGAGTGGTAAACTGCCCACTTCAGTTAATCTCTTACCTTATTTATGAAGGGATGAGATCAGGAGTGATTATCACAGAATAAGGAGTTATTCATGTTAATAAGGAAACCCAAGATTTGCATTAGCAACTTGGGTTTTTTATATTTGCATATATTAAATAATTAAAATATAAAGAGTTATGGAGAATTTCAACGGATCAATCGAGCTAAATGGCTCACAGTTAATGGGGTTATACAAGGAATTTAATAAGTTAGGCCTAAATTTAGGTCATGATTACCCCTGTATGAGAGAACTTTTCGGAGAAATCGAGGACATAATAAACGAGTATAGGGAAAGTATTCATGATGAAGTTATGAATTTCCTTGAAGACAACTTGGAAGACCTCAATGGTTTAGTTCAACAATGTCCACAATATTCAGATATGGTGGTACGGTGGAGAGAATTATACAAGAAATTACAACCCTTAGCACAATAAGTCATGGAAAAGAAATTTTATATTTTAACAGAAGTTGGAGAATACACTCCGGATCAGTTTATTGGGAAACAATGGGTAAAAGCCTTTGATAAATGGGAATTATCCGAAGAGAATGAGAAAAGGGATAATGAGTTTGAGAAATGGGAAAAAGGGATTAGGCAGGAATATCTTGCAGATGATAACAATGAGTACATTGAAGATGAGAATGAACTTCAAGAAATGATTCAATGGATGAGATCAAAGGTAATAGGAAGAAACCATGATCAGGTTCTTACTTGCAAGAATGTCTTGGAAGCTTGGGATGAATTCAATAAGGAAGACCATGAATGAGAATCTAGTTTTAGACTTTAAAGACTTAAGTAATAATGCTAAGCAACAACTCATAAAGTTGCTAGCATTATACCTTAGGACAGTAGAAGATAACGAAAGAGTTGAGATTAAAATGAGAGTTCAACTCAAGGAAATCAATGGATGTACAAAGGGAGTTAACCTGGTTGATCCGACTATACAGGATATAACACCTGACAAGTTTACCACATTCGGTTGGGATACAGGTAGAAAAAAGATCTTTGAATATGAGAACATAGATCAGGTAACACTAACCATAGAATCAGAATATGCCCTATGAAAATAAAAGAGATTACCTTTAAAGAGGGTATGGATCCCATAAATAAGTATGGGCTATTAAACCTATACCTCGAAAATAATTTTGAGGATATTACTTTCAAAGAGATAGTTGAAATCACAGTAAGCATTAAAACCACAACCAATGGTATAATGGATGTGGAAGTTAAAAACCCAGAATTTGGGTATATGATACACATAATATGTGCGGCTGGAGTAGGTCCTGCAATATTCTTCAGGAAAGGAACAATAATCACTGAAATTGAGGACAAGGTTTTATCAGATGAAGTGTTGGTGATTATGTTAGAAGGAATAACCAAGATACAATTCACAGTTAATAACGATTAATCATGGATCAGTTAACACTAAGTTTAAGAGAAAAAACCTTAGAACAAAAGGTGGAGATTCTAGAGATAATAGAATGGGCTTTCTCAAATATGGAAGAATCAGTAATAGTAACCATAACAGAGATCAGTAAAGAACAAACCATAGATTACGTTGATTCCATATACATGGACCAAGAAACTGAGGAACTGGTAATAGAAACAGAGGAAAAAGAGGAATACCGGTTTAATCCCGGGAATATCATATACATTGACATCGATGCAACATTTTAAGTAAACTCCATAATTCGAATTAGCTGGAAAGGGTCAAATTTAATGATTTGGCTCTTTCTTTTTGTGTATCTAGTTAACTAAAAAGAATTTGTAAAGATTTATCATAAACTACTCATAAGTAGGTCTAAGACCCAGATTTCCAGATATCATATAAGTGATTACTAAAACCATGATAATATGACACAAATTGAAAGAATGCCCAGACCCACAGGGGTCACGATCCTAGCTCAGCAAATGAATAAAGCAAAGAGCAAGAAGTTAAGAAAAACCAGGAAAGAGAAACTGATTTCCCACATTGTCAATATCTACACAATGTCAGGATTCAGGCTAAATGGTAGGACATTATCCATCCCTCAACTGGCTCATCTTTTAAATACCAAAGTAGAAACAATACAATCATGTATGCTTGGAACCTCTCATACATTAGAAGCCTTCAAAGACCCTCAAAGGTTACAAGATACTGCCGCAGCCTTAGCCAACATGTCTACACTTTGGGCTATTCAGGATAGAGGTACAATCCAACACCAACTAGAAATCCTCCTCAAATCACAAGGAGATAAATACTCACCATTCATATCAGGAGAAATATCCAGAATCTTATCCACTCTTCTACAATCTAATAAACAAGTAGCAGAGATATTCAGGACCTTCTATGCCTCAGGATCTACCATCAACATCAACAACAACCTCACGCAAAACAACCAATCCCAATCCTTGACTGTAGAGGAAGCCTACAAAATAGTTCAAACATCCCAACCCAAAGAAATACAAACAGATAACATAAAACAGGCTAAAATCCTAGACCAACCCCAGCTCAAACTCCTAGAAGAGAAAGAACATATCTCTTTAGATATACTACATAAATACGATCACATCGACAACTCCATATCCAAAAGATCAGAGAAAAGGATACAACAAATCCAAGACGTAGACTGGATAGAGGACACAATCCCAGAATTACAAAAACAACTACAAAAAACAGAAGACAAAACCTTAAGACAAAGGATACAGGATAAAATCCTGACACTACAAAAAGCAGAAGAGAGAAAATCTAAAGGTATCAAGGAAGAGGATACAGACTCCATCCCCATCATAGACCACGATACCCTAGAATCCCAATCCTCAGACACAGCCACAAAAAACAAAGAAATTCATCAATCTATATTATCTAAGAGTAATTCTAAAGAGAGTAATAGTATAGGTATGGATTTGGGTTTAGGTAGTGGGATTCCTTATTTGGATGGTGTTTCAGAATCCGATAATGATTATACTGATGCTGTATCAGACATTCAAGGATCTGTAGGAAGTCCTAATCCTGATTCGGATAGGCGTGTATCGAACCTTTCGGGTTCTGATTCCGAGGATTCATCAGCCACAAATCAAGGAAAGGGATCACCGACCGGGCCTCAATTTTTGGGGATGGGAAAGGGATCTCTGAGGGCCCCTAATAGTAAAGGCCAGGAAAGTCTTGATGGCCTCAAGGACCCTGATCCTAAGCCTCAAACAGCCTTAAATCCTAATCCAGGATTAGGGAATAAGGGCCCCATATCCATATCACCAAAGAAGAAAAAGAAATACCAATATGGTGATACCATACAGCCTCTAAAGGCTAAGGACAAAAAGGCCCAAAGACATCTCAAATCCTTAGCCAGAAGACAGGTTGATGTTATAGAGGATGACACACTACCCAATAGAGAGTAGAGCCATATCCCCAAAACGAGGCCAATAGCCTAAGCCTGATCAGTTCTCCTTTGTACTTATATAATGTACTGGGGAGAACTTTTTAGTGTTTGGGCTCAGTGGGCTATGGATATCGGATTAGGACAAGGATTAGGATAGGGAACCATAGCCATGGAGGATAGGTCCTACAGCCCTATCCTAAATCTCGGCTTGGTGATGTTAAGGCCTCTAAGGTAAGAGGGTGGGTTTCAGATCCCTATTAGGGTTAAAAAGGATTTGCATCAGCAACCAGAGTTTATTATATTTGCATTAATAAAATTTATTAATTTAAAATATGGAGTTATGAGTACAGAAGAGAACAAAACTGAGATGGTTCACCAAGTTAAGGTAAATGTCTATTGCGGATACCAGGTTGGGGATTATATGCCCAGTAAACCGGTATTAAAGTTTGAGGATGATATAGATTTGGATATCCAGGATAAACTGGATGGTATGGTTCAAACATCCCCGAGTAAAACCATGTTATTTGAGGTTAAGGAATCAGAAGTATTACCTTTGATAGAAAGGCTAAGGGATAAATCGATGGAGTTATTAACCTATGCAGATGAAGAGGTTGATGATGACGATTATTATGGTTGTATACCTGATTGGTATGGCCAGGTAATGATGGTAGCTTTCCAGTTAATACATAGAAACCGAGGTTATGATGATGACGGGATAATGGAAATACTTAAGCCAGTAATTGAATTAGCCATGAAGGTTTACCCAGTAGTAAAGGAAGAAGGGTGTGATTTAAATGGTTACTTACCCTGGAATTATAGAGGAGAGGTAGGCCTAGCTACCCTAGTATTAACCTTAATTAAGGTATACGATAAGGATCAGGATTTATTTGATGAGCTGTAAGAGCTGTATAGGCTGTAGAAATAGAGTGACCCATACAGTCACTCTATTTTTGTGGTTGATTGTGGGAGAAAGATTGATCAAATGAAAGCGAGCTTTCTGTCATTTTAGGACAGCTAGATTGAATTTCTAGAAGAAAAGTAGTTGTTCTATGAGAATATTTACATGTTTGATAAGAGTTGATCAACTAGATATCCTAATTAGTGGTCATAAGGCCCTATATCCTAGTCATCCCAAAGCTTTCATATCAGTTAACCGGAGAGCTGAAAAGTGAGAGCTATTAGGTTAGGATTAATGGGTTGAGAATAGGAAGGCGGGTTCAATTTAAGGCCATGAAGGTAGGTGGGCTCAGAAGATATTAAGATGAGAGCCGAAGCCAGAGCTAGATTGGGATTAGGATTAGGGTGAGCAAGCGGGCAAGTAGATATTTTATATTGAATCTACGAAATTTTTTTGACAAAAGCAAATTTTTCATCAAAAATTTTTCGATTTTTCGATAATTTAGAATGAGAATAAAATTAATTTTTTGACGAAAATAATTTAATTTTTTCTTGCAAATATTTTTGTATTTCAAAAATTTTCTATACATTTGCATATAGAAAAACGACAAAAACACACGTTCTTTGAAATATTGAAAAAGTGTAAAAATATTTTGGTTATATCGTAGCACCAAATTTGAAAAAGTCTACGATTTATTTTTAATAATTAAAATTATGAATTTACAAGAATTTTCTAAAAACGTTGTAAACAGAAGTAATAACAAGGGTAAAATCAATTACGAAAAGTTGTACAAATTATTAGGCTGGGAGTGTCCCGAAAATTTACATAAATTAGATTCTAAAAGTAATGAGAAAAAAAGCGCACGCAAGTTGTTGCAAAAGTATATTCTAGATTTTGCATTTAACGTAGACAAAAAAACGTTACTCGAATTGAAAGAGCTACACGATACTCTCGTAGAAGTGCAAGGAGAATATAATAGCGCGAAAGAATTATACAACGCTTCTACACTCGAAAAAGAGGATGCAATAAAAAAATTGTTTGCACGTTTGCAAACTGCAAAAGCAAAGAATTTCAAACAAGCGAAATAATATGAGTTTTTTTACATTATTGAGTAGTACGTTTGTACTACTCATTTTTATTTGTTTCATTTATTCAATTATACTAGAATGGAGAAAAAGATTTTAAAAGTAAAAAAATACTTGTATGAAAAAATTTTCAAGAAAAAATATGATTGTTTTATCTATAATTGTTTTTGAATATGGATGCAATAATAAACGCATTACTTGAAATTATTTCGTTTGTTATACAAGTTCTAATACTAGTTATTATCTGTATTCTATACGTTTGTTTCAAGAAAGAAAAACGTTAAATTTTTAAATGTGATAAGTGTTAATTTGTCCCCTAAAAAATTAACACTTATTTTTTAATTATATCCTACCGTCCCCCTCCCTTACAGCTACATCCTGGCACTGGCTGGGAAACAAGGATGGGGATACAACCACAACAGCTACGACTTTCCCAAGCCCCACAAACCAGGATCCTAATCCTTGATCCCTAATCCTTGAATCCTCAGCCTGATCAAGGCTACCCCTCCCCCTCACCCTATACATACAAAAAAGAGGGCCTAAACCTCAAACCCTCCAAAAAATTTCCACCACTTTTTACGGCCCACAAATGGGGCTCAGTCATCTTAATATCTTCACCAAATACCACCTACTCCCCAGTATCCAAGTATAACATCCCACATATGATTGGGGGCTCCTATTAACTCACATCTAGTTTCCCTGTTCATGGTTTTTGGATTAAGTGAATTAATACATCCCTATCTCAGATAGGGATATTGAATCCATCAGATAAAACCGGAACCAGGTGGACCTTCGCCAACCTTACTCTTACTTCCCATCCAGTACCCTTATCGGTATAGGACAATAACTCCATTGGGTAATCTGGGAACCTTTCTTTTAGGATATCACCTAAGACCTTGTCCATTTCTAAAGCCATACTATAAATACTTTTTAATAAGGTGAAACAAAAGTGCGGTTGAATTGACTGTAAAACTCACCTTCTTCCAGTCAATGTAAGCCACTACAAAGAATACTTCCTGGTTAAACTTTGCTTCCCTGATCATGATATCCTCTGCATTAGGGAATCTTTCCTTCAACCAGGAATATGCCAAATCACCAAATTGTTTCTTCGATGGTAACTTGGTGATCTTCTTCAGGATTTTATCCTCTCTATCTAAAGCCATATCAACCAGATTAAAAAGATGAGAACTAGGATTGCCAATATGGTTAGTGGGATATTTTCATTTATCCTTTTCCCATCATCGTTCCAGTAAATAGCTAAAGTCCAACCTCTGGATTGAAGGAATCTTGGGTCTACTGTAAATCCTAATTTCCTTAACTTATCTATCACTGGTATCAGAAAATCCCAATCAACTCTGGGTTCTTCGATGATAATTGACTTCTCACCTAACTTAGCCCTACCTTCAATCTTTTTCAGGATTTCCTGTAACAGGATATACCTGTCCTTGTCCCTCTTGGAGTTTATCCCAGATTTCTTTACATCCAGGAAAGCTTTTCTTATATCATTACCTTCCTTAGATAATCTTATCATCTCATTCTTTAGGTCATAATGTAAACTAAAATACTCTTCTACTGACTTCATAATCCTGGTTTTAATTTATATGTATTAGTGGGAAGTAAGTACACTTGTAACATTACTAGGGCTCTATTTTATCCCATGTACGTTGTCCAGACCATATTGTATCATCATATAAACTAAAATATTAACGAAATGAACAGTTGTATTAACAAACACACAATCTATACAGGTGAGACTGTCAAATTAGTTCTTGCTATGTATGAGGATGATGGAATCACCCCAATCACGTTAGAAGACAAGGTAATGAGAGTTGTAGTGGCTCAAGGTTCACAGGTTGTAGCCATTTACCAGAATCCCATGCCATTGATTTTAGACCCAATTCCAGAATACCCAGACCTTCAGTATGGGAAAATGGAAGTGAATGGAAACAAACTCCTCATAAACTTCTCACCTGATGAGACGAAGGATATGGATGGAGTTTATGATATCCAAGTGATGCAAGTAACTGTATCAGAGGCTGAGAATGTTGAGACCTCAATCATAGGTGTATTCTCTAATATTCTAGAAGTAAAATATGCAGTAATAGGAAAAATATAATTTACTATGATTTGTAAGCTAGAAATTTATAATGGAGAGCTAAATATCTTTCCAATTGTAACAAACGAGAGAGTATTTGCTCAAATCACTATGGGTAATATAGTGAAAGGCCAACCCGGTAAATCTCCCATTATAGGGGAGAATGACAACTGGTGGATTTGGGATGATGCTGAAGGGAAGTACGTGGACTCTGGTAAAGTGGCCACCACATCATCAGAAGTGAAAGCTCCTACATTGGTTATCTCTACTGAGAAGAAGTTGTCAAGCAGTTCTATGACTGAGTTATCTGATTACATCAAACCAGAAGTACAATCTGGCAAGATACCCATAGAGTTATTCTTGAATTGCATCTACTGCTTAAACGTAGAGGCGGGACAAACTCCTATCTATACCAAGCCTTACACTGTATTATCAAACACCTTTGAACAGGTAGCAGTGATCAAGGTCATGGTACCAGATATTGTTAACAAGAAATTCAATGAGGTCACTATCAACATTGACCAAGCTACTAGAGCTATAACAGTCAGTGAGACAGTAACCTTATCAGATATGTAACCTTAAATTTTGAGATATGAAAAAGAGAATTTTATTTTGGGTTGCGGTAGCAGCTATCGTAATCGTAGCGTTAGTATTTGTAAAGTGTGCTCCTTTCTGGGTATCAGTTAACGCTCTGGTATCATTTGCAGCGGGAGCAGTGATTGGTTGGTGGGCAAAGATGTTCTATGACAAGTACATCAAACCCGTAAAACAATAGTTATGAAGATTTACTATAACTCGGGTTTAGCTAAGGTCCTTACTTTTCTAAATGGATTTGCTACCATGATGTTATTCGGATTCGTTATCACTGAGCACTCTTCACTCAATGGGCGGTCTATAAAACATGAGTGGTGTCATGTCCAACAATACAAAGATTGTGTGGGTCTTGGGTTAGGTATAGGAATCTTGGTCACTTTTATTCTATTCGCCTTTGAGATTCAGAGTTGGTGGATGTTGTTATTAATCCTTGTACCATTCACTCTTTACTATATCATTTACTTAGTGGAGTGGTTGTATTGGATTATTAAAGAAGGAGTTGATAAAGCTTATAGGAAAGTTGGGTTCGAAAGACAAGCATACTGGATCCAAGAAACGTGGGATAAACCATGTAGCTTACAAAGACAGTATGAGACTTTCGGTTGGTGGAAAAGATTATCTTAATCACAAAAAAGAAGGGGTCTGTCATCTCGACGGTCCCCTTTGTCGTTTAAATTCAAAACTTAGATACAGTATAAATAACAATGCCTCTATAACACATTATATTAGATCCCCAATCCAGTATCTAGTTTCCCTTTTATTGCGGGATATGGGTCATAACCCACTAACTCAAAGTCTGAAGGTTGTAATACATTGATCACTTCATCTAACTTCGAATGAGTAGGGTTATCATAGTACTCTTTAGCCTTCATATTGAATTCAATCACCCTATCCATAACACCATTCTCATTCGGTAATAGTTTTAATCTAGGTAATGGTTTAGGGTCTCGGTTTAATTGTATTCTTGCTTGCTCAAAATGAGTTTCATATAAATCAACGCTTCCAAAAACCATTTTGAGATACCTAGGTTTATATCCAGTCATCATGCTATAGAATTCACATAGCAAAGCATAACTAGCTATATTAAATGGAACTCCCAAGAAGATATCTGCACTTCTCTGGTACATGAGCATGTCAAACTCGTTATTCTCCACATCTACCAAAATTTGGTGGCTCATGTGACATGGGGGTAAAGCCAATACTGAATTTCCCTTATTCAGATAAATATCTATGGGATTCCAAGCATCAACTATATGGTACCTACTAGTAGGATTATTCCGGATATTCTCTACCATATATAGGATTTGGTCAGTATGAGAAGACCCACCAAAAACAAATGTACCCCTCCACTGAACAGGGTAAACTGCTCCCATATAAGTCATCTTGTCAAAGTCCCAATTTCTTTCCCAGAAAGAACCATTTCTCATAGCCCATAATCTCTCTAACCAACCATCATAAGATAATGGAGTCCTCGTATAAATCTCACATTTTCTCTTGTAAAACCTATAAGCATCTTGGTCCCAGATATGTACATTATATCTCCATAAATACCTTAGGTTTGGTATTCCTCTCAAGAACCATAATAACTCTACCCTGATAGCATTCCAAGCCATCTTTTTAGTAGTTAATAATGGAAACCCATCACGTAAATCAATTTCCATCATCTCACCGAATAAATTCTTAGAAGCCGGCATCCCTTCTCTTGCCGGCTTTCTATAAGTCCCTAAAACATGGACTTTCTTTAATAATTCTAAGTACTGTAACATATTATAATTTAATGATTAATTCCCTGATAGCTAATATCCATAATACATGGAGTACCATGTATAAACTGAAACCCAAAACCTCTGTGAATGTTTTATACCACCCTTTATCTAGTAAATCCATATTTCCAGATACCCTTGCAAAACTAAATGTGATACCACATCCAACCCAAATAAACATATTAAATCCCCTATACCACCATTTTAAGATTTTTAAAGTGGGGATTAGGATAATCAATTTTAGTAAAGTATTAATAACCATATTTTTATTATTTAATTATAATGCAAATATAATATCCCGTTTTACTAAATGCAAATCCCTTGTTTCTTTTGTTTCCTGCATTGCTCACATTTCCTGTATTTCAAACCCAAGAACTGCTCGTGGGTAATCCCAGGAAACAGTTCTCTTAATGGTGGTCTTATCTCTAAAGGAGCGTAATACCAGTTAAACTGATACCAATCAGCTTCTACCTCTACTAACAGTTTACCACAGGTTTTACAGTAAACTTGTAATGGGTACTCTCTCGTATTCTTCTTTTCCTTTTTCATAGGTTCCGAGAATTAACTTGATGTTATTCTCAAGTGACATTAACCCATCTACCTGAATCCTTTCTTCTTCCTGTAAACAGGATTCACAACATTCAAGGAATAGGTGTTTCAAAAATCTCATGTTCTTGTATCTGAACATAGACACTGTATCTTGATTACTCATCACAATACCTTTCTCTTCTATCAGTTTTCTTTGAGTATCAAGGTATGCTGCCCACTCTGCAATAGTGAAAACCATCTTAAATGATTTACCACATTTATAACACTCTATCTCTACACCCACAGTTTCTTTTTTCATCTGTTTAGGCTTTAACTTCATATCTTTAAGCCTTTGTAGGCTATTACATAGATAACTGTGATACTTTTGTAGGTTCTTTGGAATTTCCATAATTTGTTTATTTTAAATAAGTTCACGCAAAGAAAACCCAGACTCCTGTAAAAGTCTGGGTAAAATCTAACACTCATGGGAATCTATTTGAACGGGTATCTGGTGGTTAACCATACTGGAGGTTGTGATTGTCCAGCTTTTACACCCATCCAAATATATCTTTTCTTAGGATTAAATAATAACCTAAGTACATCTCTAAATGTTATTTTCCAACATGATACTGACATTGTCCCATTGTTATAAACTTTCAAGGGTTCTATGTCAGTATCACTACCTTGTAATAATCTATTAGCTTCCTTGAAATCTACTGGTTTTAAATCCCCTATTTCGTAATTTACTGCCATCTCTTTTGATATGTGTTTTAAATACTTGTTGTATTCTGTAATAGTTTCTATGTAAAGCGGGCTTGTTATGTGTAACTTACCATCAACCTCTATATCCTGCCACATGTAAGTTTCATCTATAACCCTTATCCCAGTTATACTATAATCCACTCTGTCCAGGTTTATCAGATTGTTCCTTGTACAATCAGGTAAAACAAAACTACAAAATGGGTCTTGGTCTAAATCAAGTATATACTTCAAAACCTGTACATGGGGTTCATACATTCTTTTATCTTTACACTTTCTCATTGGAGTATAATATCTATCACGTTCTCATTGCATAATAGGATTCTGAACCGTACATCAGATATAAACTCAGCTTTCAATATCTCGAGTGAGAATAGAGATACCATCTCCTCAATAAAATCCATTTCCTTATCATCATATTGATATTCTTTTCTGTTGGTTCCTCCTTGATGATCAATGAAATCTTGAGAATACATCCGAGTTAATTTGGTGTATGCAAGTAAATCTAACTTACCATCTCTGTGCATTTCAGCACCCATAGAGAAAAGGATTAACCTTGCGAATTTATATGAGTGTAAAGTAACTCGTTTATCACCCATAACAATGTATAACATCCTTGGGAGATTCTCAAAGTAATCCACTAAATCCTGCCTATTTTTGAATTGTGTTTCCATTTGTTTGATTTTAGGATTATTAGAACCAAGATAGAAAGAGTTATCTAGTTTAAACTTTTTAGGGCTAATGAATTAATTTAGCTTTTACTCAATAATTTTCTTCTAGATTCAATATTTACTCATCCAAATGATAGATTTGGCAATACCATTTATTGAAAAATAAAAACAATTAATATGAAACACAAGAAATTAAAACCCAAGATTTTGTCAGTGTGTGGTGGTAATGGTTCATGGTTATACCCAATGAAAGAATACCTAGTGGCTAACATTGAGCCGAGAGCTCTGTTCTCCACCCCAAATGATGTTCAATGGAGAACAAATTTTGGGAAAAGAGTAAAATTGTATAACCACATACAACCATCAGAAATTGTACCCGCTCAGGTAATTGTAGGGGCACCAGATTGTGGGTCATCATCAATGATGGCCTTGACAAGGGCTAAGAAATTATCAGACCCTCTTAATAATGAATCATTTACTGCCTTTTTTAACCAAATAAGAGAATCAAAACCTGAAATCTTTTTCATGGAAAATCTGCCTAAATCAAGGCCATACATTGAATCAATAGATTGGTTAAAAGAAGACTACCATTTACATTTTTTAGTGAAGTCAGTGACTTTCTTTGGGAATTCACAAGTAGGTAGAGTTAGGCTAATCGTAATGGGTATATGTAAAGATTTCAAAATCAACCATAAGCTAATATGGAAACATATCACAAAACAACCAGAATACCCAATCAAAACTACCAAAGAATTACTGAAAGGATTGTCTGGGAAAAATTACAATTTTAGAACTGGCCATATAACAGAACCGCTAGATTCAGTGATAACCATTTATGCAGGTAAAAAGATGTCATTAGTGGATATCAAAAAATACTGGGAAAAAGACATGACTCAGAAGAGGTTTTTGACTCAAGACAGGAAATACACCTCAGCCCCGGGTGTTTACCGAAATATACCTTCTGAATATCCACAAGTAGCCAGAAAATCTAATCGACAATTCAATCCAAGAGGATACCAAATGAGCCCAAGGGAATTAGCAAGGATACAGGGTATCCCAGACTCATTCAGGATAGTGGCCTACAAAAAATATTCAAACCGAGATATGGGATACTGGATAAACAAAGGCAGGACAACCGTGGCTAAATGCCCTCCTTATGAGGTTGGGTTATGGATGTTATGGGCCTTAAAGTGGATTTATAATCATAAGAAATTGAGTATCAAGTAGTTATCCATCCTATCCCCTTTTTATTAGGGAAACCTTTATTAGGGGGATTATAGGGGGTTAATTTAGAAGGGTTAATTTTTGGACTCTATCTCTAAGCTTAGAGTATAAGATACTTTAAAGTCCTTATATCTAAAGATATAAGTCCTTCAAAGACACATTCAACTAATTGAAAGTGAATAAGTTAAATACTTTTTAACATGAAATGTAATCCGAATAAACAGTTTTTAACATTCCTATATCTTTCGAGGTTCTAATACACTGAAACTAAACAGGAAATAGAGATGAAGACAACGATCAAAATCATAACCATCATTGGGATACTGGCTTTAACCTTTTATCTCGGATTCAGATCAAACAAATCTGAATCATCAAATCCCCATGTAAAGGTGGTTACAGATACAGTCTTCTTTCCAAAACCTTATCCTGAAATCCAAATCATCAGAGATACACTGAAACCTGATAGAGTTACGATTTACCAGGAAGATTCATCCAGAATCAAGGAATTGGAATTAAGGATTTTGAAGGACAGTCTTCATTACAGTTTCATTATCCAAGGATTACAGGAAGAGATAGAGATTTCAGAGAATTTCCTAAAGCTCTATCCCCAAAACCCAAAGTTAGTGGAGATGAGTTTATTCAGAGATTCACTTAACCTTTCTCTTCTCGGAATTAACGGACAAGTTTACTCGGAACATTACAACCTGTTTTACCAGGATTACAACTATCGTTGGTCATCAGGAGTTATGGGATATTCAAAAACAAAATACAGACCTCAGGAGCCAAGGCTTTCTCACTCTCTTATTTTCTGTTTAGATTTTTTACACGGAAAGCCATTCGGAGAGTTTCAGTTAGATTTTCGGTTTAATAACAACTCATTCGCTTTTCTCCGGGCTTCTGAGGTTCTATTGTTTAACGAAAAACCAAGATTAGAGGTTGGATTAAAGTTTAGGATATGGAGAAAAAGATAGTAACTCTTACGAGGGAACAATTCGAGATATATAGGACATGCAAGGTAAACCCATTCTACCTTGCAAACTTTGTGTATATCATTCACCCAGTTAAGGGTAAAGTTAAGTTCAACCTATACGAATACCAGAGAGCAGTTCTCTGGAATTTCTTGAACAACCGTTTCAATATCATACTAAAGTTCCGTCAGGCAGGTTTAACAGAGCTTATCGCTTTCTTTTGCTTATGGTTAGCCATGTTTAATGACAACAAGAATATCCAGATTATTTCAATCAAGGATATGGTTGCAAAGAGAGTTCTGAAAAGGATTAAGTACATGTACAAAAACCTGCCTGAATGGTTACAAACACCTGTAACACAAATACGTGGAGATTCTTTCGGTACTGCTACAGTACTTGAGTTTGTGAATGGGTCATCCATAACATCAGTACCCACAACGGAAGAAGCTGGTCGTTCAGAGGCAGTTTCTCTTCTTGTGATAGACGAGGCAGCAATTGTAAGATGGGCAGATAGGATTTGGGCAGCAGCATTCCCCACTTTAAGTTGCGCAATTTATTCTACACCAATACTTTACCAGAAAAAAATCTCGTTAGGTAAAATTAATGGGAAAGAGAAATTTAGGTTATATACTAAGGTAATAGAACTAGGGAGTATATGTCCTAAAGAACGGGGTGTAAAAGAAATTTCTTCGGAAGAGGTTTATACTCTAACACATGAGGGTAATTGGAGAAAAATTACACATACTCAAAATAAGGGTAATCTTGAAACTTGGTATGTAGAAGATACCCATGGTAATATAGGTGGATATACTCCAGCACATAGGTTATTTACAACAAGTGGGTGGAAAACAGTAAGAGAGATAATTGAGGAAGATTTAAATATAGTTGGGGTTGATACTAAAATAAAAGATTTTAGAGATGTAAACACAATAACTAAACCACCCCTAGTAGAGGAGATAAAGCCCATAAAAGATTTCCCTGATTTTTATATATCTAACTTGGGTAATGTATATAGAAAAAAGAAAGGTAACTTAACTAAAGTAGCTCAAAGGAAAAATAAATTTGGTTATTTTAGGGTTGGGTTAAGTTATGGTACAAAAAGAGAAACTGGTGATTATAAAAACCAAGGGAAAAGTAAATTATTTCAAAGAAATGTACATGTATTAGTTGCAGAAGCGTTTTTAGGACAAAAACCTAATGGGTATCAAGTGGACCATATAGATAATGATAAATCCCATAACTATATAACTAACCTTAGGTATGTTACTCCGAAAGAGAATATAGAAAAAGCGTATAAAGAGAATCTTGGATTATATTTAAACCCTATATCTGGGGATAGGTTACCAGATTTGGTTAAAAGAGGTAAGATTCTAGAGATGCGTAAACAGGGGTATTCATACAAAGAAATAGCCAATGAGGTATATCCAGATAATTTACAAGCTAGTAAGTTTGTAAAAAGGATTTTTGAAGAAAGAGGTGGTAGAGTGTATATTTCTAAACTAACATTAGTTAAAAAAACCATAGAACCCATATATGATATACAGGTAGAGGGAGATCATAGCTATATATCAGCAGATGGCTTTGTAAATCACAACACTGGGGGTAGTGCTATCCTAAACTCTTGCGTAACTGGTGATACAGAGATAGTTACAAAGAATGGGCCATTGAGAATAGATACTGTTTGCCCAAAAGAAATGGGGATACAGGACATATCTTATTTGGGGATAGAGGTATTATCACATACTGGTAATTGGAGAAAGGTAACCCATTCAGTGAACAAGGGAGTGCTTAAGACCTGGGAAGTAGAGGATGAGTATAGTAATAAGTTGAGATGTACACCAGCTCACAAGTTATACACAACACAAGGTTGGAGATCAGTTGGTAGAATAGTTAGAGAAGGGTTAAATATAATCACTTTCGATACTGGCTTTAAGAAATTAGAGAACGAGAAAACTGAGAAGCCAAGTATAGAGGTATTCAAGAATATTCCTGGGTATCCAAAATACATGTTATCCAACTGGGGAAAACTCTATATCAAGGATGGTGATTCTTTAATAGAGAAGGAACCAATGCTTGGTAATTCCGGTTATTATAGAGTAAAACTTTGGGAGAAAGGAGAAAGTAAGAATTTCTCATTATCTAGGTTAGTAGCAAAATTATTTATAGGGGATATCCCAGAAGGTTACGTAGTGGATCATATTGATTGTAACCATGCACATAACTATGTAACTAACTTGCAGATAATTTCTCAATCAGAAAACACTAAAAGAGCGGTGAATTTATCATCAACATTTAAAGTTGCTCCGAGTGTAGGAGATAAATTTCCAGATATCCTATTGATAGGGAAGATAAAAGAGAAATATCAGAAGTATGGTAATTCTTATGGTTCATCAAAAATAATCATAAAAGAGATTGAGGATGAGTTGGGGTTGAGGGTAAATAAATCTTATGTTAGTAGGGTTATAAACAATAGAAGAGTAACTAAGGTAAATATATCTAAGCTGAAATTAGTAAATGTGACTTATGAAAACATTTACGATATTTCAGTTGAAGAGGACCAATCATATATATGTAACTCCCTGTATATCAACCATAACACGCCAATGGGAATTGGAAATTTCTTTCACAAACAATGGGTTGATGCCAAGAATGGAGATAGTTACTTTAACCCCATTCGGTTATACTGGCAAATGCACCCTGAAAGAAACGAGGAGTGGTATAACTCGATGGCTAAGTCATTGGGTCCAAGGAGAACAGCACAGGAGATTGACGGTGACTTCCTATCTTCAGGTAACACAGTATTCGATTTGAATTGTATAAGGGCTATAGAAGAATGTTTACCTTATCCAGATGATTACCTTTCCATTGAACAGAATGGGAAGCTATTTATAAGACGTTTCGCCAAACCTGGTGAGAGATGCTTTATCGGAGCAGACGTTGCTATCGGTAGAGCAAACGACTATTCTGCATTTTCTGTTATGAACCGGTATGGGGAGGAGTTAGCTTATTTTAGGGGGAAGATAAATCCTTCTAAGTATGCAAACCTCCTCATGCACACCGGTAAACGTTTCAACAATGCACTGATAGCACCAGAATCAAATGATATTGGGTTGGCAGTAACATCAAAGATTCAGGACCATGGTTATCCTAACTTGTATTACGCTAAAAAACTCTTGAAAAAGAAAGGTAAAAGTAAGCCCGAGGTAGAAGATATCCCGGGTTGGTATACAACCACATCCACTAGACCAATTATTATAGATGAGTTAGAAGAAGATATCCGTTTTGACCAAGTGAATATATGTAACAAATTCTTTGTGGATGAGTCATATACATTCATATTCGATTCCAGAAATAGGCCAGTGGCAATGGGTAAAGATAAGGCAAACGATGATAACATCTACGATGATGATGCAGTATACACAGATGACTGCATAATGGCTGAAGCCATAACTAACTATATCAGAAAAGGTAAGAAAAACTTAGTAACAAATCCGATTTAATATGGTAAAGCTAAAAGACAAAGCCCTTGCAGGAGGTTCTGTAACGGATGTCTCTACCAACCCAAAATCCTTATCAGCAGGTAGGGATAGTTATTTGGATATTGGTGGGGATTTTGTTGTCAATGAGCTATCTCCAAACAAGAAGCTCATTGTACCAGAACTTATCTTGAAGGTACTTCCGCAGATCAGAAAGTTAGCTATGCTTGATGACAATTTATCTTTAGCCCTGAACGATTTGGTTTTACTGACCAATACTGGGCACAAGATAAAATTTGACCCACAGGTTCCAGCTGACCAGGTAAAGAAGATGAGAGATCATCTAAACGAGAAATGTAAAACATGGGTTGATGGTATAGCTAACACTGACAACTTTGTTAGTAAGCTTATAGCTCAAGCTTACCTTACAGGTTGTATATCCAATGAATGGGTTATAGACAATGATTTAAAAGGAATTAAATCCTGCTTCATGGTTGAACCCGAGAATATTCGTTGGGTGTATGACAAAAGGAAGCAAAGATATTTCCCATATCAATACATAGTGGGTACTAAGGGTGATACACCCATTGGAAGTAATGTAAAAGATTTTTACATGAAGTTAAACCCAAAGACCTATAAGTACTTTGCCATCAACGGATATTCAGAAGTTCCTTATGGTATTCCACCTTGGTTACCGGCTTTGAGAACAATAGCCAAGTTATACCGTATGGACCAAAACGTTGATAACCTGTTAACTCTTATGGGATTAGTGGGATTTCTTGAAGTTAAGGTTGCTAAACCAACACAAGAAGACGGTGAGAGTGATAACGCTTACATATCCAAGTTAGATGGTTTCCTACTGAAAACCCAAAGGGAGATTATGAAGGGAGTATCTAATGGGGTAGTAACAGGCTTTCAGGATGATCATGAGTTTAATTTCCATACCGCTACTAAAGATATGAATGGAGTATCTGAGTTATACTCAGAGGCTCAAAGAAAAGTAGCGAACTCATTGAAGTATCCTGGAACATTCATGGGGTTAAACACTACCGGTGGAACTGAAACTGGGTTAAGTATCATCTTTACCAAGATGTTATCTCAACTTAGAGCGGTACAAAGTATAGTGGCTGCAGACTTGGAGATAGGTTATAGGTATGAGTTATTGTTAGCTGGGTTTAATTTTAAAACTCTGAAGGTAGAGTTTAATCCTTCAACAATCACTGATATCCTGAAAACAGAACAAGCTAACGAGTACAAGATCAGGAATACATCTAATAAGTATCAGATGGGTATTATATCTCAAGAGCAAGCTGCTGATGAGTTAGGATATGATGCCCCAGCTGAGAAAGAACCGAGAGCACCCATTGAAGAGAATGGAGCTCAACAAACTAGAGAGAAAGAGAAAGACGAGTCAGATAAGAGAACTCGTGAAAAAAATAAACCACAACCAAAAATGAAATAACATGAGAGATATTTATGAAGAGCAGGTTACACTTTGTGGGATTCGATCTCTGATTGCATCTAATATACCGACCCAACTTCCCTTAAAAGAGGAGCTGGGTAAAAACATGAAAGATCAATCAAGCTTTGGATTCTGGAATGACTCACCTGCGTTTAACACTTATTACCCTGAAGCAAAGGAAGAAGATTTCACTGCAAAAGATAGTGAGTTCATTCAACCATTATTCCGGATGTTATCTAACACAGTTGTTATATCTGATAGGGGGTTGATTGAGTTTCCAGTTGATGTCCTTAAGAAATCTATGGGACTTATGGTTGGACAATCCATATACCCTAACCATGATATGCAAGTGGGTAATGAGCTGGGAGCAGTAGTAGATAATGTTTGGCAAGAGTCTTATAAAGTGGGTGACAAAACTATTCCGGCTGGAATTAACGCTCGTTTAAAGATTGATGCCAAATCTCATCCCAATATTGCAAGGGGTTTGAATATGACTCCTCCATCAATTCACTCAGTATCATGTACTGTTGTTTACCGGTGGAAACCCTCTCACTCATTTGAGAAAAAATGGGAATTTTATGAGAAAATGGGTACATATGATGAGAAAGGACAACTTGTTCGTAAGATAGCTACTGAGATAGTTTATTACATGGAGTTATCTTTAGTCCCTCACGGAGCAGACCCTTTTGCAAAGAAGCTTGATGAGAATGGTAAGATAGTGTTACCGAACTTTGCCGAGAAACAGTCAGTAAAAGTAGACCAGACCAATTTTGCTTACAATGTAGATTGGAGGAACCTTAAGTCTGTTCTAAATGAAGAGACAAACTCTTTCAATGGACTATTCAGAATTAACAATAACCAAAATAATCAAGGACTATTCAGAATTAACAATAACCAAAATAATCAAAAAGTTATGACCCCAGAAGAAATCATTAATTTAGCTTCTCAGGCTTTGGGTTTATCAGGAATGACCACTGAGAACTTTAAAACTACCTTGGAGGCTTTCAAGGCGAACATGGATAAACTGGTAGACCCTGCTTCATTGAAGTTAGGTGATGTTACTGGTTGGGATAAGATTCAAGAGTCATTCAACGCAATGACTACGGAATTAACCGAGTTGAGAGCTCTGAAAGAGAAAGCAGAGTTTATTCAGATTGGTGAAGATCATCTGAAAGAATTGAGAGAAGAGGCTATCAACCTTTACAAGATGACATTGGAAGAGGGTAAAACTGGGGATGAAGCTATTGTTGCTCTTATCAACAAAGCCGATGCCAAAGAAGCAAAATCAATGCTCAACCAATATCAAGCTCAGTTGGAGAAAGATGCTCCATTGACTTGTCAGAATTGTGGAGGCCATGATATTTCTCGTTCTTCTTTCAAATCCAACTCAAATGACAACGATAAAAAGAATGACAAAGAAACTCGTTCTTTCGAGAGTATCAAGGAAGAACTGATTTACCGGAGAGATTTCAAAGGTGAGGCTAAATAAACTTCCAGACCTTAACTTAGTTTAATTGCAGGAAATTAATAACAAATAAAAATAGACAATTATGTACGGAGACCAATTTGGTGGACTTTCGTTTACCGCGATTTACAAAAGAGAACAGGATAAATTGGCTAACCAATTCATCGTAGATGCAGCCCAAACAGACCCGATTCTTCCGGGACAACCCGTAATGTTAACCCCAGGAGGTACAATCAAAGCCTATGCTCCTACTGGTGGAGTATTCTTGGGAATCAATCTTTTGGATGGTGCAGTTGCTAACGCACTTACTACAGTATCAATCCTGGTTTCACACGTGATGATTTATGCTATCGCCGGAGAAGCTTTGAATGCTGGTGATGGTGTGTTGGTATCTTTGGTGAAAGCTAACACTGCAAAAGACGGATCAGACATCCTTGCATACAATCACATGGGTATTAACAAGGCTGCAGCCGGAGCTGCCGTTGCTATTGCAATGGAGAAAGCAGAAGCTAACCAAACAGAGGTTAGAGTATTAGTGTTGGACGCTCCTATTACGGTAGCGTAATCAAATGTAAAACTTTATAATACCAAATAAAATGGCTATTGAATTAACAGCAGAACAAAAGGCTGAGAGAACCAAACTCCGCCAAGAAGTTAAGACGGTATTCGATGAGTTGAATGCCTTGCGTTTTGATGCTCAAAGACCCAACGATGTGTTGGTTGAGGATTACATCAAACTGAAATACAATATGGAGTTTGATTCCTACTTGTACAAGATGGGAATCAACCCGAATCAGGATACCGTTGCCATGATTTTGAATCAGGCAGAGGTTGACCAAATCCGTTGGATCGTTCCGGAAATCTTCCGTGCAGCATTGAGAAAAGGATATCGGGGAGCACCTATTTATCCGAACATCATTCGTGGAGAAGAGCAAATGTCTGGCCCTGTAATGAAAGTACCGTACATCAATATGTCAGATGCTGCTCCTCGTAAAGTAAATGAAGCTGAGACAATTCCGTTGGGAGCTGTTTCTTTCGGTCAGAAAGAATACACTATGTTCAAGATTGGACGTGGTATTTCTCTTACCGATGAAATCAAGATGTATTCATCTCTGAACCTTGTTTCTATTTTCTTGGAAGATTTCGGGGTATTGCTTGGTCACGTGGTTGATGGATTAGCAATTGAGTGTGCAATCAATGGAGAACAGAAAGACGGTTCAGAAGCTGCTCCGGTTATCGGAGTTAAGACAGTGGGTACCGTTGCATATCGTGACCTTTTGAAAATCTTGGTTCGTATGTCTCGTCTTGGACGTACCCCCTCTACATTGATTGGTGGTGAGGAGATGGCAATTGATGTCTTAGATCTTCCGGAATTCAGTCAACGTGAATCAGGTACAACTCGGGCTAACCTGAACATCAAAACTCCAATTCCTCAAAACCTTGATTTCTTCATCCATGGTGGAGTTGATGAAGATCAAATCCTTATGCTTGATAAATCAGCAGGTTTGTTGAAATTGAACGGGTTCCCGTTGAAGGTTGAGTCAGAGAGAATAGTTTCCAACCAAACCGAGGCTTTCTATGCTTCATTGCAAGTTGGGTTTGCTAAGCTTTGGAGAGATTCAGTTATTATCTTGGATAAGACCAAAGACTTTACTGATAACGGATTCCCGGCTGCTTTCGATATCAACTCAAAACAAATAGTTGAGTTGAAAAACTAAAATGAGTTTTAGGGAGGGAAAATTCTCTCCCTATTCTTATTTCTAGTAAATATTTAGAGTATAAACAAGATTATTATAATTATGGCAAAACAATACGCTAGATTAGGAGCCAAGGCCGCAAGCTTTTATTCTTCAACCTTAAGATTCAAGCTCCTTCCCGGTGAAATAAAAGAATTTCCGGATAAAGCTATGATGGATGGTACATTCATGACAGCACTTGGTAATGGCCATATCCGTATAGCAACTCCAGAAGAGGTAGAGGCTTACATGAAAAAGATGGGCCAAGAGAAACCACAAGGAGTAACCGTAGAGAAAGAAGATGTATCTGAGATTCTTGCAGAGGTGGAATCACTGAGAAATGAGAACTCGGAGAAATCACAACTTCTTACTGAAGCTTTGGAAAGAGTTTCTGCCCTCGAGAAAGAGAAAGCAATTTCTCAACTACGTATCGAGTTACTCTCCACCGGTAAAGAAGATGTCTTTGCAAAAGACGAAACCGAATTGGATAAGTATATCCTGGAAACCTATGACCTTGAGAAGAAAGAGCAGAAAGCTTACAAGGCTATGAGTTTCGAAGAAAAATTAGATTATGCTTATCAGCTCGAAAAAAATTCCGAAGAAGACCATGAAGAGGGAGAGAAGTAATATTTTATCTTCAATTACATGCGTAAGAAACCGAGTTGCTCTTGTTAGTTAACTCGGTTTTTTCGTTTTAAGTCTTAAAGCCATGAGTAATTTTAAGAATAATTCAAAATATCCAATAAAACCTTCTTCTGATGAGCCGTTCGTTCCTTATTTCTTAAGAAGTAGCCGAGCTACTGAACCCATTAGCGGAAGAGACTATGTAATATTTCCTGATAGTTTCCCTAATATTGGGATGCCACTAACAGGAGAAGAGATGTTGATGGTTCAAGGTAAACTACCTGAACCAGAGATATTAACACCTAACCAAATCAAAGAGTATTTCAGTGGTTCTGTAGTTCAGGATTCACAAGGATTTGTTACGGGTGATCAAGTATATAAAGAGTTACTGAAGTATGTTCCTATCACAAGAAAAGTGAATGGGTATGCTTTAGATAAAGATATTTGGTTAAACAAGGATGATGTTGGCCTTGGAAATGTAGACAACACTTCAGACTTAAATAAACCCATATCTACTGCCACTCAAGAGGCTTTAGATAACCTAGAATCAAAACATGATAGTGAGATAGCTAGGTTAGATGCTAAAGATGTTGATTTACAAAACCAAATCAATGACTTTGAAACTTCAGGAGGGGAGATTAGACAAGAGTTAATTAACCACATGAAGGATCCCAACGCTCATCCCGAGATTGTGGACCAAACCATGTCAGATACCTCTACAAAGGCAATCTCTAACAAGATAGTAAAAGCTTACATCGATACCATAATAAGTAGACAAGGCTCGAAAAATAGCGTGGTAGCTAATGATGAGATACTTGTTATGGGAGCAGATGGTAAGTATTATAGGGCTACAATCCAAAGGGCAGTACTTGACCTAGTAGATTCCGTTATCGGAGACATGGGTAAAGTATTACACTTTGTTGGAGAAGCTGGTAACTCTGCCGGAATACCAGACATAAACAGCCAGAAAGACGGGGCAGTATTTTACGTGAGTAAATTAGCAACTCCCACTACAACCATCACAGATGCTGTGACAGGACAAAACTTCACCTCATGCGATGTGGTGATGAAAGATGGTTCTCAATGGAGAATTATCGGAAAAACGATGTGGTGGGTTAACTTGGCTTATTCATATAGTGAGCCCAATAAGAAGGCAACCATAACCAATACTGCTGGTACTGGATTTGAGATACCATTAGCCTCTGATACAGTTACCGGTTTATACCCTAAAGAACATTTCTATGACGTGAGTAGAGCATCTGACACTCCAGCAGCTGGTATCATTCCCAAGTACACGTCAGAGAGTAAATTGAAATCTGGAGCCTCTGCTACATCCAATGGAGAGGTATTAATATATGAACAAATACAACAAATCCTAGACCTTGCTCGAATTGGAGTAAATTACTCTATCCTTGATATGAGTAACCCAATCAAGGCTATATATAACAGTGGTAGTACCGGAACTGGTAGTAGACCCATAACTCCATTCTGGGATTATTCAGTTGGACTGACCAATTGTTGTGGGGGGGATAATAACTCAATCATTTTAAAACAGAACAGTGAGATGGTTGGGACAACTAACTCTGTAGTTGGTACGGTAATCCTAACTGGTTCACTAGTGGATAGAATAAAATTAACTAACAAGTTATATTGTTCTATGGATTTTGATACACTAGTGAATGAACAGGCTTCTTTAAAAATCACAATTAAGAATGGTAAATCTGGTACAATATTGGGAGAAGTTTCACTACTTACTGTAGATTTAGCTGGGATGTATAGTGGATACGTGGAATTAGATACAACTTCTTTGGATTCCTCTACTAATAATTTCTTAACCATAGAGATGGTATTCACTCCCACATCTAAGATGCTAGATGTAGAATTACCTGATGGGGAGGGAGAAGCTGTTGTAACTAAACCCGCTGATTGGTCAACAAACAAAGTTGATAAGGTATGTATCTCTGTAGACCCCATAGATGACACTTCTCTGGATGTAATCACTCAATCAGAATTGAGTAGGATTCAACCTATACTTACTCATATAGCAAACGCAAACGTTCACGTAACTAAACAGGATAAAGATACATGGGATGCCAAAGCCACAGAAGATTTCGTACTTCAGAAAATCCAAGACCTTATTGGTGATGCTCCAGATGTATTGGATACTTTGGAGGAGTTAGCAGAAGCGTTAAAGAACAACCCGGATATCATTGATAACATCCTGAATGATTTAACAGATATCAGGACTAAGTATTTACCATTAACCGGTGGACTTGACCATACTTTAACAGGTATAACTTATGTAGATGCTAACTGGATTTTATCTCAAGGAATTTATCATGTAATACAAACTAATGATGCACTCAACAGGTTTGGTTCAGATGGAAAGGATACAACTATAGTAACTAAAAGTGGAGTAGATATACAACACTTAAAAGGGACTACAAGTTACAAGATTTGGGATGCTTCAAACCTTCCTTCTCCAGCAAGTACAACCGACCTATCTAAATACGCTTTACTTGCTGGCAATAATACTTTTAGTGGGAGTAATACATTCGCTTTAAATAAATTTCAAGTTGGAACAGGTAGTTTATTTATGGTAAACGAAAACGCAAGTCTTATTGTGGATAGCATTGTTACAGGAGGTTGGAATAAAGAATTAACGTATTATTCAAGAGAAACATCTTCTTCCACAGCTGTAGAAAGAGGAGCTTTCGGTATAAAAGCAGATGGAGCAACAGAACCTTTAGATACTGATTATTTATATTTATCAGTAGGAGAAGCAAACTGGAGGAGTGCCCAGTATAAATTTCAAGCTAATAAATTAATAGTTCCAAGTACCTGGAGTTTAAAAACATCATCTGACCTTAACTTAATTAAAGTTGATGGTGTTAATGAGATTAGATTTGGTTCCAACAGTATTCCGAATTATTTAGCTTCCAACAACACAGACATAACCCACAGAAAATACACATCCGCTTCAACTTACACTGACTATAAAATCTACGACTCCTATAACCTCCCCAACCCTGTTCAAACTAGTGATCTAGCATCTTATTTACCTTTGGCAGGAGGCACACTTACTGGGGATTTATTGTTAAGTAACAATAAATTTATAAAAGGAATTTTATCCACTGGATCCCCCATACAAATACTTGGACTCAATTCTTCCAATACTATTTCAGTAGGTAACGGTTCTTATAATCTACTATTATACACTGGAGCATCAGATATACAACACTCAAAAGGGACTACACGTTACAAGATTTGGGATGCAAGTAATGTTTCAAAACCTCTTAATTATGTTAACGGTACTGCTGGCAGTGTAACTAGTGTTTACACTAGGAATTTGAATTTAAACGGAACTAATTATCCGTTTATAGGAACTGGAACTACCACTGTAACTTTATTCGCACCGACAGCAGCTGGAACTTCTGGTCAAATTCTTCAATCACAAGGAGCTGGTAAGGCACCTATTTGGGTAGATGGAAGTACAGGTGGTGGAGGGGTTCAATTAAGCGATGATAATGTTTGGACTGGGCTGAATACTTTCCAAGGTGGATTGAAAACTTCTGATGGTACTAATAGTTATGATGTTTGGGATAATAATAGTTTAAAATATCCTGTTAAATACGCCATTAACTCCACGGGGACAGGTTATGCTTTAAGCTTTTATTCCAAGACAGCAGGTTGGAAAGAGATAGATACTCTCACCACAAAATATTTAACTTCTGCCACTGTCAGGTCCATAAGTGCTGGGGGTGATGGATATATCGGTATTGGAAGCAACGCTTACGCTTCAGCAGCTATATCTGACATCAATACCAACAGTATCTATTTTAGAGGACTTAACAACACAGTTTTATCTACAAATGATGATGGTAAGTTAGAGTATGGATCTAGTTCCAATTACGCTGGATTTAATAGTAGTAATATAAGAATTGCTTATCCAATTGTTTCTTCTAGTGGTGGTGGTGGAGGAGGCACTACAGATCCCTCTGAAGGCGGTTTAACTATAGGTTATTATCCTGTGAACACAATTAGTAGGGTAACAGAAAGAGCCAAGATTTACTGTACAACCACTAACCTTTATCTAAAAGATCTTGCTAAGAATACCCAGCTTGATTTTGATACTGACGGTCTTTATGTAACCACTGGTTCATCTTCAAAGGTTAGATTAGCAACCTTAAATGATATTAGTGGTGGAAGCAGTGTTTCTCTTGATGGGAAAAATACTTGGACAGGCGTAAACATTTTTTCTGGAACAGGTTTGGTTACTAATCAATATGATTCTGGGAACACGGAAATTCCTGCTGGTGCTAAATATTCTATTATGCTCGCATGCAGTGGTTCTTATAATAATTATGGTTTTGGTGCGGTTAGATCAGAAGATAGAATAAAACAATCATATGCCTTTGTGCAAACACCTTCAGCGCTTTTTACCTTTGATAATTCTGGTTCTCTTTATACAACTATTGGTAGTACTAAGCACGAGTTTTGGAATAAAAATAATTTAGCAAAACCCATTACTTATAATACAAATACTGAAGGTGATGCTGTTCTATATAAGGGAGATAGTGCAAGTAAAATTGATAGGTTAGTTTTACCAGCAACGATGCCTGATGACAGCTCTCCCAACATACTCCAAGGAGGAACTGGAGGATTTGGTTCTGCTGAGCATGCTTACGCGTCATGTCATATCGGAGCTGTATATACAAATGAGATTCATACTTACATTGGTGGTGGTATGACAGCCACGGTAAACTTAACCATGGATGATAGTGGGGTTTATTTTGCTAAGTCTGATGGTACATTATATAAGCTAACGATGGAAGTTGTTTCATAACCAGCAACTCTCATTAATATCATAGGGAAATAATCTTTTGAGATAATTGATTATTTCCCTATCTTTACAAAAGAATAAAACTAGATCAAAACAAGGATTTAATCAGATCAGTTAACGATACGAGACTTTAAAAATTATAATTGAGTTCTTTCACACACCACTTGGGAGGAGTTTTAGCCTGGTTTTTCTACTCCTCCCAATCTTTTTAATAACCAAACTAAAATGATCTTACAACTGTCACCACGAGAAGGATTACAACAGACAGTAGATGCTGTTGGTAATATGTCAAAGTTAATTGATGAACGATCAGCCATGGTAGTTGCCATGGCAATCCTATTTATAGGATTTATAGTGATGTTCATTAACATGATAAGGGACAATAGAAAATCAGATGCTTTCAATAGGGAGTATCTTGACCAGCTAACTGAGTTGAGAAATACTCTAATTGACCAAGGAAACCTTTTACAAGGCCACACCCAGTTACTGAGAACTTTAGTAGAGGGAGTATCAGATGAAATCTCTTCTAGGCAAGTGGATGACCTATCTGACATGTTCTTTGCTAAAAGCCAATTAAGGGTTGTGAATTACTTGGAGCAAATTATCAGGGATAATCACATAGATAACAGAGAAGCTGTCGAGAAAAAAGTTGAGCTTTTGTCATCAAATATAGTCGCTTATGATAGGGAGAGAGCCTTGAGTTTTAAATTCAAAGGCTCTCCATTAAGCTTCTTTATCCCAGAGAATTGGAAAGAGAGATTGAAAGAAGTAATGTTGAAACAAATATATTGCGAAGATGGGTATAGTGCTCGTGTTGCTAAAAATAACGTAGAGATATTCTACAAGCAATTAAGATCAGAGTTCATAGATAATATATACAAAAATGTTGCTAGAAGTTAAAAGGCTATACAAAAAAGATACCTATACTATAGGAGTTCTGATGGTAGATGGTGAGAAATTCTCTGATACGTTAGAGGATAAGGTGAGAGACCTGAAAAGTGAAAAGAAGGTCTATGGAGAAACAGCTATCCCAGCTGGTAAGTATAAAGTGGTGATGTCCATGTCTTCTAAGTTTAAAAGGGTAATGCCTTACTTGGAGAATGTACCGCAATTTACAGGTATCATGATACATCCAGGTAATATTATCAAGGATACTTTGGGGTGTATATTGGTGGGAGAGAATAAGAAGAAAGGCCAGTTGGTTAACTCAAGGAAATACTCAGATGAGTTGAACAAGAGAATCAATGAGGCTATCGAAAGAAAAGAACAAGTTTGGATTGAAGTAGATTTATGACAATTAATGAATACATAGACCTTGAGGTTCCTGGTAACCTAGCCCTTGATTCTAAGTGGGTACAAGGTAAAAAGAAATACTGGGAATTGTTTATGGAGCCAGGCTTCAAATCAATTCCAGAGGAGTTACGTTGCGAAAACTTCGAGGATATGTGTAACTCATTAATCGCGAAGTTAGTAGTATATGATGCTTTCCAGATGGCTGCTATGGGATCATTCATAGCTTTCATAGGAGGAAGCAGTAATACAAACAAAGAAACAGAGGTAGACCCAGATTCAGAACCTGATGGGGGAAATATTAAAAGTATTGAGACTGGCCCAACTAAGGTAGAGTTCTATTCTACCTCTACAGCATTGAAAGATTTATTGTCTTCAAATGGGCAAAATGGTTCTGTGATGGATATGTTGTTTAAGGGAATCTGTTCTATGGCAAGTAGGATAGGTATTAAGGTACCCTATTGTGATGATGACAGAAGCCTATACAACAACAGGTTCAAGGTATCTGGCCCAAGAGTACAAAAATTCACTGGAAACAGGAGGAGGTTCCATGGCTTACGTAGGTATTAAGAATTGGAATAGGTATAAGAACATTATCAACAAATTCCGACATGATGCTTTCAGGAATAAGTTGACTTGGTATCACTACCTTTTCTCAATGAATCAGTTCGGTGAGAATACAGATGACAATTCTAAATGGGAACAACGAGAGATAAAAGTTCTCGTGATGTATGATACCATAAAGAATTGGCCTCTAAATACTGAGACTACTACCGGTACTTTTGATGAAGAACACGTGGTAGTTTACATCAACCTCAAATACCTTAAAGAGTTGGGGTACACTCGTGGAGAAACAGAAGAAGATCTTGCAATGGATATGGATTCTGTTAGGGATTATTTTTACCTTGATGGTATTAAGTACAGGCCTTCTGGAGATAAACCAGTTGCCCAAGCAGGTGATAACCCACTTCTTTATCGGTTAATATTAAAAAGAGCCGAGAAAGAAAACACTGAGATATAATGGCACGTGAAGATCCTAATTATAGGAAAATATCGAATAGGAATCTAGGCTTGGGGAGTTTAGAGATTAGGGTATTGGGAGATCTCAATACCCTTGATCGTTTTATGAACATGGGTCCAGAAATTGCCAACGCTGTCAGAGAGGGACAATCTTCATTTGCAGATAAGTATTACCACCAACTTAAGAAGTATATTAGGACTGGTGGAGCTGAGATACGTATAGATGAAAACTCTCCCCTATACGCTGCCAAGAAAAAAACCCATGTAAGTGATCAAAGAGCAGATCATGCTGGTTATATGATGGGTAACTTACTAGGGTCTATAAGAAAGATTCAAGGTGGTAGATATGGGTTGGTACAGGTTGGTATCTTAAAGAATACCCCCCGTGATATAATTCCTCCTAATGCCATGATCTCTGAAGTGTATGCTAACCAGGTAACAGTAGATGAATATGCAAGGTTTTTAGAGGGTGGAACTGGGAGAACTCCAGCCAGACCATTCTTTAGTAGAACATACGAGAAACTCGGTGGTAATAGAGGGTTAGCCCAATATTTAAACAGGTCTATTGCTCAGAGAGTTCGAGCATTTAAAAAATTATAATCCCAATGGCTGAAACTAGTTTATCAATTACTCAAACATTAATAGAGAGAACTTTAGTTGAGAACTTAAGACTAGAAGCAGTGAATTATGGCTATATGCCTGATATCACAAAATTCCCCAGAACCAAACAGGGGTATGCAGATTATGTCAAAGCTCAAGAGAGGGTGGTTAGTGATAAAGGTTTTTGTATAGATGTGTTGAGTAACCTTAGCCCAGTTGAAATGGGAGAGAAGAAATTTGCTAGGATGGTAGTAAGAACAGTACAATGTATTCCTGGTGAATTTGGTCAATGGGGAAGAACCCAATATACGTTGGATACTGATGGTAACTTCAGAAGACATGAACTACCACCACAACCGGTTAATTATGTAATGAACATTCACCTTGTATATAACAGTATAGATCAAGGTAGGATACTGAATGCCATATTGGCTAAAGCTATACCAAGGAGGGGATTCCACAAGATAACAAAAATGGTATATGATGGTATAGAGTTACCGGAAGAGTTACCAACTTTCTTTTGTGAATTATTAACCTCCAATATGTACCCCAGTCCAGAGAATAACTGTCAAGAGGATGTATACCGGTATAACATACCAGATGCTTGGGATGTGGTTATAGTTAAGACCTATCCTGATAAGATATCCCCCCTATTGGAAGTTAATCTTTTCATGGACCTGGTACAAATAAACGAATCAAATCTATACTTCCAAGTGAAGTGAATGATAATACTAAAATTAAATATCATAAACCCTTAAAAAGTTAAAGATGAATACTCCAGTAGTTAATGTAAACGTACAGGACTTTACCCAACAGGCATCGACACCAGCCACTGGGATAGTTTGTGTAAGTGGAGTTACGAGAAGAGGGCCTATCAATGATCCCTCAATCTTAATTTCCACAATGAATCAATTTGAGGCTCTCTATGGTGGTGCCGCTCCAAAAAGCATGTTCGCTGCAGATGCGAAAGGATTGGATAAGTTCCATATCTACGTACAGAGAATGTTGGCTTATGGAGCTCGGTTGAGAATCAATCGTATAACTCATAGAGCCGGACAGAGTGAGACTGCAGAAGAGGTAGAGGCTAAGAAAGCCACTGCTATTTCAGTGAAGATGAACATCACTCAAAAAGAGGGTTCAGCAACACCGACAGAGATTTTCAAGGTACAACCTAAATATGCCGGAGCAGATTACAATGGGATTCAGGTAGTGGTATCTGCTTCAACTAATGGTAATCCGAAAGCTTTCGATTTGAAACTTGTTTGGCCTAACAACCCAGACCTAAGTGAGAGTTATTCTGCAGTACCTCTTCCTGATCCGAACGTTGAATGGGCAAAACAAACCTTCTTGAATAACTTGAATAAATTATCTTCAATCGCTACATTCACAAAAGCTGAAACAGAACCCACAGTACCTGCTGAAGCAACAATAGCCATAGTACCAGCAACCACTGCATTTACTGGTGGTTCAGATGGTGCAGCAGTGGTTGACGCTGACTTCATTGGAGATGGTACAGACAATGGATTCCATGCTTTTGATACTGTATCAGACTCAATGATTGTTGCAGTACCTGGTGCAAGAATAGACGCTATCCATACCGCTGGTGTTGCTTATGCAACGTTGAGACAGGATATGGTATACTATGGTTCTGTGTTGGCAGTACCTGGTAAAGCTGAAGATGCTTGTACTGAGAAAGATGAAGCAATTGGAGATACTGAGTACGCTCAAATCTCTACCGGAGGTATTCGTCACTATGACACTGCAACGGATACTGAGATTGAGTTGGATGAGATAGCTGACACAATCGGTTTGACAGTATGGACTCACAACAATCGAGGAGCTTGGTTTGACCCAGCATCAAAACAGAGTGCTACGGTATTGAACGCTTTGGGAGTAGTACAAAACTTTGGTACTCCAGCGAGAATCTCAGAATTGAATACTCTTGCAAACCATGGTATCAATGCAATGGTTTACCGTGATGGTGCAATCGAGTGGACATCTTCTTACACTTCTCAGAAGACAAACTCAGCCTTATCATTTGTATCAACTATGTTCCTGGTATTCTACATCAAGAATACCATGTTACCGGTATACCGTTCTTACCTGAAAGAACCCTGTGATACCGTGACATTCAAGAACATGTGGAATCAAATCAGACCGTTCCTTGATAACCTGGCAAGAACTTCTTCCAGAGCTCTTTGGAAATATGAGTACTTAGGAGACCAAGATGCAAGTTCTCTGGATACTCTGGTAGTTAACCAAAAGAACGATGTACAAATTGGTAAGTACAAAGCTTATCTGAAACTTTGGTTGATTGTACCAATGATTGAAGTAACATTGAACATCATGCTTGTACAAGGCGATGGTGAAGTAGGAATCGAAATAGCATAAAACAATATGGCAAATTTTTCAAACCCTAGAAAGAAGTTCCAATGGAGGATTTCTTTCGCTTCCTTAAAAGGAAATGAATTTGAGTTCCAGAGAGTGACTCTTCCAGATATCGAGCTTGATGTAGTTGAGCATGGTGAGATTAACTCTCCGGTGAAGACACCTGGTATGGTTCACTTCTCAAACCTTGTTTGCGAGAAGTTGAAACCTAATAACGCGAATGATAACGCATTGAGAATTTGGATTCATTCAATCCAAAACGCTATGCTCGGAGTTGGGTTACCTATAGATACTGCAAAGGACAGTGCCACTATTGAATTGGTGGATGAGCTTGGTATCGCTACTGAGAAACATACAGTAGATGGTATATGGCCATGTAAGATCAATGGATTGGAACTTGATCGTATGAGTTCTGATAACGTGATCGAAACCATTGAGTTTGCAGTAGACTACTACTCAAGCCCCTCTGGAACGGGTGGTATCATTTAATACATCAAGTATTAACCCAGGCTTAGGTCTGGGTTTACTTGTTTAAATACTATTACCCAATATAAATTTAAAGAGATATGGAAAACACATTAAGATTTTTATTACCAAGTGGTTTACCTTGCACTATCCGAATGCAAAATGGTGAGGATGAAGAACTCCTTTCCAGTGTTCGGTTAACCAAAGAGGGTAACCATATCAACGCATTCCTTTGCAACATCATTACTGATTTGTTTGATAAGGGAAAACCGAAACTTCAGGACATCATTGACATGAGGATTTCGGATAAATATTATGCTCTATTACAATCTCGAGTATTTTCACTTGGGGAAGAGCTAAAATTTGAATATCAGTGGGAAAAGGATGGAGAACAAATTCCCTACTTTGAGGATTTGAATACTTACCTTTTTGATTATTCAAAACCTTTCCCCACAACAGAAGAAGAAGGGTATAGTCCAAACCTATTCAAACCATTCCCAGCAACTGGGGATTTCCATGACTACCACTACATCTATTTCCAGATGCAAGGTAAGGAGTTCAGAATGCGATTCCCAGATGGTCGTTTAGAACACTACCTTATTCAGCTTGGGGATGACATCAACTCAAACTCAATCTTAAAAGGTAGAGAGTTAGCTCAGAAGTTCATTAGCGATGGTGAGAAAGAGACTTGGGTTAACGTAAATTCATTCAAGAATTTCTCCCCTAAAGATATGGCTTTCTTGAGAAAAGTAATGGCTGATTTCGATGATGGGAATCAATCAATGACATCACACATAATTAATCCTTATAAACCAGATGAAGAGCTGGACATTCCTCTTCTTCAGATTGAGGATTTTTTATCTCCACGGTTGACATAGAGAATGACTTTCTATTCCTATCTGTCAACCATGTTAATGTAGGATCCTTTGAAGATTTTTTAAAGATGCCTTCAAAACGTAGGGTAAGCTTGATAAAGAAATTGAATAAGGCCATTGACGAAATAGAAGCTAAGAATAAGGAGATCAAAAAACAATTTAAGAAATAGATTATGGCTGCAAATGGAACACTCCTAGGAGTAGGACTTGCGGTTGCGTTGCGGGACCAATTTTCAGGCCCCGCTTCACGTATTAACCAACAGTCTCAATACCTAAAACAAAACTTAGCTGCTTTAGCATCAGCTCAATCTCAATTCTATAGAGGGTTGGGATTTACTTCTGTAGCTATGGGCTCTGCTTGGTATGGTCTAAGTAGGGTGATAGAGGCTGGAGCAAGATATAAATATACCCTTGTATCAGTGCAAGCTGTTACTGAATCAACTAACGCCGAGTTACAGAAGATGGATAGGTTGGCCATGGATTTAGGTCAAAATACCATATTCCACTCAGACCAGGTAGCAGATGCTATGAAGTATATGGGTATGGCTGGTATGAAGTATGCTGAGATTATGGGGTCTATACCTGCAGCTGTAAACTTAGCTGGTGCAACTGATTCTGCTTTACAAGGGAAGTTGGGTACTGCGGATATTATGACCAACGTGATGAAGACTTTCCAGTTGGGGGTAGAACATGCTACCTCAGTAGCGGATGTATTGACAGTAGCTACAGTTAAAGCGAATACCAACTTGGTAGACTTAGCCCAAGGTATTAAATATGCTGGTTCAACTGCCAACTCACTGAACATACCATTACAAGAGTTGACAGCTGGATTGATGTTGTTATCTAATGCCGGTATACAAGGTTCTATGGCTGGTGTTGCAATGGAAAATGCCATGAGGTATTTTGCAAGAGCTTTAGGACCTCAGGCAACAGGTAGACAGGTAAAATCATTACAACAACTCGGTTTACAAACTGAGGACTTTATGGATAGACAGGGTAGGTTATTATCACTACCTGTTATCTTTGAGAAGTTACAAACTGCCATGCAGAAAGTGGGAACTGGTACAATTGCTGGTCAGAATATCCTTGACAACCTATTTGGAGTTAGGGGTAAGAGAGCTGCTACTTTACTGGTAAGGGATGGAGACCAGTTAAAAGGATTTATAGACCAGTTGAATAATTCCGCTGGTAAGTCACAAGAGATTATGGATATGAGAATGGAATCCTTATATGGTCACATCCTTCAATTCATAACTGTTGTGAAACACTTGGGTATTGTATTCACTGATTCTATCACTCCTCCCCTAAAATTTTTCTTATCTGGTATAAATGGGTTATTAAGAGGGTTAGTTCATCTGATGAACATACCTATAATAAAATCTATTGTAGGACCAACCTTCTTAGTTGTTACAGGGTGGAGATTAGCCAGAATGGCAGTTAGGTTAGCCGGTATGGCTTTTGATGTATTGAAAGCTAAATCTGCCATAGCTTCAGGTGAGGCTATTGCTGGAGGTACAAAACAGAACTCCATAATGTCTGCCCTAACCCAAACTATATATTCAGCCACAGCTGCTCAGAATGGGTTAACTGCCGCAGTAATGGGTACAACCAGAGCTTATCAAGCTCAAGGAGTAGCTGGTTCAATGGCAATGGGAGCAGGAGGTATGGGTATGGGACCTATGGTATTCACAAACAATAGGGGAAAGAAAACAGTACCTGATGGGTGGTCTGGGTATGTAAAATCAATGAAAGGTAAAAACCCATGGTCTGCACCTCAGAAAATAAATGGGCAATGGGTTATCTATAACCCCCAAATGGGAAACAAGGTATTTGATACTCGTGATGCTGCAAGGTCATTTAGAAGACAATATACACCCGAGTATTATAGACCAGCTACTGAGAAAGAGATAGCTAAAGGTTGGGGAGTATCTTGGTTCGGTTCTTCTCCAGGTACAACCAAAGCAGAGAAGGCAGCACAAGCTGCAAAGGCTGCAACTAAAACAGGAGTATGGGCAAGAGTATTAACATGGCTACCCTGGTTAGGTAAAATTGGTGGATGGTTTAGTAAAGCATTACCTTGGATAACCAGGATAGGTGGGATATTAGGTAGAGTACTTGGTTTTCTAACTGGACCAGTAGGTATGATTATAACCCTAGTAGCTTCGATAGGTATGTCTTTGTGGAGTTTCTTCTCTGACAAGAATGCAGAGGATAAAAAACAAACTGAATTGTTAAGACAGGCAACTGCTAAGAATGCAGAAGATGTTGTTAGAGATAACAACAACTTAAGGGTAGCTCAACAATGGTTAAGGAATAACCAAGATACCATGAGGTCATACGAGGCAGAAGCAATGAAAGCCGCTATGACTGGAAGTGCAGTTAAAAACCTGTATGGTTTGAACGAGATATCCAATAAGATGGGTACGGATGTATCTCCTAATGAGGTATCATCTTTAGGTAAAGATAACCAAAACCCAGTTATTAACTTAAACTTAACCATTGGGGCTGATACAATAAGAAGGGCTATCAGATCAGATGTTCAAATGATGGTTAACAAAACCATAAACGAAGAATTATAGGAGGTGATACTATGGCAAAATTAGGATTTGAATTTAGACCAACGGCTGTAAAGACCCTAGATGTAGCTAGGTCTTATCTATTAAAGTCAGTACAAATGCCAGGTGGAGTAGCTGGGAGAGTTTTAGGTCAACTAGGTCTTTCTTTCGGTACTCAAACCTTAGTGGGAGATTTAGATAGTTCTACTAAAGATTTAGGATATGCCTATGTAAAGACTGGATTTCCATATCGGAGGTCTGAGTTAAGACCCAAAGCAGGTGGTATTCCAGAAGTATCAGCAAGGGCTATAAGAAACCGAGACCAACGAATAAATACTAAAACCCCATTGGAGATCGGTCCCACTACAGATAAGAGTAAAGTAATTTCTCTAATCAATAATGGGAATTATGAGCAAGCCCATGAGGGGTATAATAAAACTGGTATGACGTTTTATATAGATGCTGCTTCAACCATTAAAACAGCACTAGATGAGCAGAATAAACAGCTTGCAGTAACAGGTAGGAAATTGTATATCCTTGCATTCTATAATTTGGATAAGGGAGATTCTTTCGATAAGATAGAACTTCCATTCATTCCAACTGGTATGGACTTCAAACCAGAATCTACTTGGGTAAACATAAACGCTTTCGGAAGAAACTCTCCACCCCTACAATATTTGGGTGGCAAGGATACACTATCATTTGATATAGATTGGTATTCCACAAAAGGAGATTACACTGGGGTATTCTCTCTATGCAAGAAGATAGAATCTTATTCCAAGGCTGATGGGTACAAGAAACAACCACCAGTAATTAACTTGATTGGGGTACTTGGAGTAGAGGATGTGGATTACGTAATTACATCAGCACCTTATGTTATCAGACAATTCACGGGAGTTGCGGGGGAGAGTAAGATAGTTCCTTTACATATTGTACAAACTATTACCTTACAAAGGGTATCTAAATTCAATCCTACCTGGAAAGATATCCAATACAAGGTAATTAACACGACACAAAGATGAACCTGAACACACACTTATATGACGTAGCCAGAGTATACAGGGATGCCAGTATTAACGAGAGAGATGCTTTAATCTCTTTCTTACCAGTATATGATATGGTAGACCCAATATACCATACAGTAATAGATGGTGAATCATTGAAAGATATATCTCTAAAGTATTATGGTAATCATAACCTTTGGTTTATAGTTGCTGCCTACAATAGGGATAAATTCATTAACCCATTGGAATTGCCAGTGGGAGTAGAGTTAGTATTTCCAAATAAGGATGATCTACAAACTATGAACTATGGGAACTAGGATACCAACTGTCATATTAACCACTCCAACAGGTATGGAGATATGCCCTGATGGGTCAGATATTCGTCTGACCCAATTTGATTGTAAATGGAAAGATGATGGTAAAGATGATATAGAACTTACCTTTGAATCAAGGAATGTTCAGCTGATGCACTCGTGGGGATTTGTATACGAAGGATTAGTGAGTATGTCATTTGGGTATACTGATGGAACTATGTCAGATGTTATTCCTTATGTCATCAAGGATGTAGAGAGAAAATATACCGAGAAAGGATTATCTACTACTATATCATTGACATCCTTATCATCTCCACTCGACTCACTTTCAGTGGATGACGATTCCCCAATAGATGTAGAGATACCAGATGAAGAAGGTTCTCAAGAGGAGAATGAGAGTAAGACAATTTCTCAATCTCCACTAGAATTCATTATTGGGTTAATGGGAGATAGCCTTGAATTAATAATTACATGTAGGGGCAAAGTGGGGTATAGGTATAGTAGAGTGAAAGCCGGTAATGGGTATATTCCCCCTACTTTTTCATGGAACTCGTACAACGTAGTCAAATATCTACTACCTTCTCCCCTTACGGGTAATGATGCTCCGATTTATATAGGACCATTTAGAGATAATTCTATACTAGAGGAAGCTCAACAAGGATTCAAACCAAAGGCTTCAGATATAGACTTACCAGATGAGTTGAAAGAGTTCTTACTTACTCCAAGGATTATTGATGTCACTGCTAAGAAAGTAATGGCAACAATCAATAAGATACTGTCATATATGCCAGAGGGTCCTTGGTATGTTACAAGAAGAGGGAACCTCTTTATGATTCATGATAGGGGAATATTTGGATCAGCTAAAAGGCAATTCAACTTCTACAATGACGACAACACAATCCTCAGTTGTACCATTAAATATGATGGTGATGAATTATCAAAAGATAAAGAGGAGGTATCATCACAGGATTCCACGTTAAGGAATATTAGTAGGGTAGTACAATATAACACTGCCCTGAAAACTATGGAAGAGATTTGGGATAGAGTTATAAACAACAACCCAAAAGTAATTCAAAATAAATCTTCTGTTTACGTACAAACTGATTCTATCTATGGTTTGACCAATGATGTATTCGGAGGTGATAAGACCAAAAATACTCCAGACCTTATCAAAGAAGGTATGGTTATAAATACTCGTCAAGGTTTGTTATTGAAACAGAACCTGAAATATACTCTTGATGGCTTGGAGATTTCAAAAGAAGATTACGATAAATTCAATGAAGCCTATGCAACTGCCAAGGAATTACATAAATATGCCGGAATAGAGAAGTTATACCAGTATTACTTGGGAGAGAGTGGAGACCCATACTATTACACGGGTGGAGATCAATCAGGAGTAACTACATCAGTAGTTGATTCTGACAAGGCTAAATCTTCCTTTATGAAGGTTCTGGAGCAGATGAGCTATGGAGCAAGTCATGGTAATGCGGGTTCAAATGCTCGGTTACCTAATTCTGAGATAGTGAGAGTGAAACATGAGAAATTTTATGTTTATGACCCAATAGATGATAAAACTGGTAGGGTGAGGAAATTCTCTGGTGTAATACGTTATATCCAAACTCAAGAAAATAATGATGCTATATGGGAAGCTGCAAACAGATTAGGAGCATCAGCAATGGCAGGTGTTACCGCTACTTGTACCATTGAGGGAGAACCCTCTATCATGGATGGTATGGTAGTAAGGTTAACTGGATTGGGTGGAGATAGCGGGGATTATTACGTAAAAGCAGTAAGACATTCCATAACAGAATCAGGTGGATATAAGACTACAATGGAGTTATGTAGACAGGCTGAAGAAACAACTGCAACCATGTTGAACCAAGTTAGAGAGTACACATCCTATAAACCTGAAGACCTTAGAAGAAGATTCTTTGACCAACAGTTATTCGGTGTTAATAACCGACAAATTTTCATTGGCCCTTCTAATCCTAGGAACTGGTCTAAAGATGCAAGTCAAACTCCCATGGGTCCCAATGATACACCCACAGATGATACTGTATGGGTAAGTGAGACTGGGGATAATTATATGACACCCAACTCACCTGAGTTCCAAAATGAATATGTAAAACAAGCTGGAATAGACGAATAATATGAGTATATTAAGTGAGATATTAAATACAGGGTTAGAGAGGTACGGTAAGTATTATGGTACTTATTCCGGAGTAGTATTTAGAAATAATGATCCTTCTGGTAGAGGTCGTATTTCTGTTTCAGTACCTACCATTAGTAAGGGAATTCTTAGAGCTCAAGCTTTACCAAAGGGCCAATGGATGGGAGAGAACTATGGGTCTTTCATAGTACCGAACGTTGGCGATACTGTTTTGATTGAGTTTATCAATGGGGATTTCCACATGCCAGTATGGAGTTTTGGGCCTTACGTTCCAGAGAAAGATGAAGAGGGGAAAGAGATAATAAAATTCCAAAAGAGAGTTTATAGATTTCGTACTCCAATGGGGTATGAATTATTAATAAATGAACAGCCCAAATCAAATACTAGCGAAGAAAATAGTTATATTGAAATAACTACTCCAAAAGGTAATTCATTTAAACTAGATGAGTTAAAGGGGAACCTTGATTTTGAGTTCAAGGATGAAGACAAAAAGACCAGTACTTCTTTAAACATAAACCTTGATGAACCCACTCTTAAAATTGAAGTGGAGAAAGATGGTACATCTTCTACCATAGAGATGAATGGAGAGGGTAATATAATTCTGAATGGCGGAGGTGGAGATGCAGTAGCTATTGAGGCTTTAACTGAAAGGTTGAACAAGTTACAACAGGAATTAATTTCCCTTATCAATGACTACAAAACTCATACCCATCCTACAGCTGGTACTGGTTCACCATCAGCACCAACAGTACCATACACTGGTACTATATCAGAATTTTCTGAAAGCGAATATAATGACCCAACAGTAACTCACCCTAAACATAAATAGGTATGTCAACGAGAAATATAGTGGGACTCTGTTTCCCAATAACATTTACAGAGAATAGCTCTGGTGAGGTAAGACCACAATTGAAAACCACTAACCATGTATTGAGGAGTTCAATAAATAATATATTGATGTTCCCATTAAATAAAAGGCCTTATCAACCTGGGTTTGGGACTGGTTTGTATCAGACTTTAAAAGAGCCAGATGATCTAGTGTTAGAGGCTCTTATTAAAAAGACAGTGATAGACAAGATAGTTCAGTTGGAGAACAGGTGTGAGGTAGATGTGGTTGAGTATAGTAGGAGACAGGATGGGACTATCAACATCAATATAAGTTTTGTAACACCATTAAATCAAAATACATTATGAAATTAGAGAATCCATGGGTTGGGTATCTTGATAGGGGATACAGAACCATTAAAACAGCCCTAGTGAATAGGGTAAAAACTTTACTGCCAGAGATGACAGATTATAGTCAGAGCAATATCTTTATGATCATTCTAGATTATATGGCTGCTCTGACTGAGTTGTTGAATTACTATGTAGACGTATCAGCACGAGAGTTATATGTTTACACAGCTCAACATATCTCATCTATGATTCAGTTATCAAGGTTAATTGATTACAGAATAAAGGCAAGGATACCATCAACAGTAAGGGTAACAGTACAACTCCTAGACCAAGAAGGTAATCCAGCTGAGGCAACACAGGATATTATATTCAAAGGAGATAACATCTTATTGGGTTCTAATGGAGTACCATTCAGGCAGATGGGTGATGTAGTGATGAGAAAAGGTTCTAACTTAGTGGTACTTGACCTTGAACAATCAGTGAAGAGTGCCACTAACCCAGATGAGTATACTAACCTTGGTTTAATACCAGAAGGAAAGAATCCAACTTTACCACTACCTTCAAACTATGCAGATGGTTCAGGTACCATATACATTGATGGAGAACAATGGGATTTAGTAGAGACATTGGGATTCTCAAGTCCTTATGATCAGGTATTTGTAGTGGAGTACGTGAGTGAGGGATTATTCGTTGCTAAATTTGGTGATGGGATTAGAGGAGCCATACCAAGAGCAGGAGCTGAAGCCAAGTTATCATATAACATCACGCAGGGGATAAATGGTAACCTTGATTCAGGTACTATCACAGACTTTAAGGGAACTCCAAATGTAGAACCTTCTGGGGCTTTGACAAATTATACCTTGAATATAACAAACCCAAATGCTGCAACAGGTGGTTCAGATAGAGAAACCATTGAAGACATGAGAGAACATTTGGGTTGTTCTCTAAGGACATTAGATAGAGCAGTAACTTTCAAGGATTTTATTGATATCGCTAAACTTTGTCCAGGTGTTGATAAGGTAGGGGCTGACTTTAGTTGTGAAACAGGGATTTCCTACTATATCACACCAGACAAAGGAGGTGAAGCTAATGAGCTTTTATTGAGAGAGCTAGAAGATTATGTAGACATGAGAAAGGTATTGGGAGTACCTGTACAAGCTTTCCCAGCTGGTGAAACCCAAATCTACCTGAGTTTAACAGTATGGGGGAAATATGGTAAGAGAGCTCAGGATATACAACTACTGGTTGAGACAGCTCTTGTCAATGAATACAGTTACAACAACTCTGATATCAATAGGCCAATATACACATCAGATATCATTGCCTTAGTAGATAACCTTGATGCTGTAGACCACTTGACTTTGGATGAGCTATACCTGTTACCCTATGGGAGGAAGGCAATCACCACAGAGAATCCCAATGCAGCTCAAATCACTTTCCCGGGATACATTGACTTCAAGAAAGAGAACAACAAATACGTACCCACTGAGAATGCTTACTGGGCTTTAATCATATCATTGATTAAGAACAACAGAGCAAACATGGATATCATAATCACAAAGAATGGAGCTCAAGTGAAAGTGTTTGAGAATGTATCTGTAACACCAGGGGCTGATGGGTATGTAACACTTGAGTATGATGTATTTGTATTCAAATTGATACTGAACAATCCAGGTATACAGGAAGGAGATTCTTGGGAGTTCCAAACCTACACCAACAACATAGATATCCCAGTATCAGATAACTCAGTCCCCGTTCTTAAGGTTGAGAATATCAGTTTAACCATAAACGAATACGCTAATGAAACTATCTAGGGATAATATCCTCCACAAGCTGAATTGGTTTATGGAGAATTTACCAAGTGGGTTCAAACAAAATGATCAGAATGACCCCAATTACCCACCGGTAATAAAGAATAAAGAAGTAGCTGAGAACATGAAGGATGCTGGACCTTTAGAGAGGTTTACAGAAGCCTTCATGAATGAACTTGATGAGAAATTAATCCCCAAGATTGAGGGGTTAAAATATCTCAATGACCCACAAAATATTGACTTAATCCCATATGTAGATCACCTGGGATTACTTCGTTATATAGCTTGGCTATGGGGAGATGTAAGGTATGAGACTTTCCAGACTTACGAACAGTACAAAGATTACCTGGCTTATGCAGTACACATACATAGAGCAAGAGGTTCGATTAATGCCTTGAACATGTTCCTAGGTTTATTTGGATTAAGGGTTAAGCCAGGAGGTCATAAGTCTTACAGGAAAGCCACCTCAAAGTATGATATTGGATTAAGGTATGACACAGTTTACGAGAACTTGGGAAATGAGGGATTGAGGTATGACTATAACTCCACGTACAGGAACGGTTGTACAGATTGTGCTATCGAGCAAATAAATATAACTGTAGTACCTGGGAATAACTATATGGAGTATTCGGAAGAGTTTCGTGAGAATCTAGCAACTGTCATTGAAGATTACCTTACTCCAGTAAACGTGAAGCTAGATATAACGTTTACATTGCCAAGAGGATTGGTAACAAGGTTGAGAAGATATATCAAAACAAGAGAAATGAATTACATCACTATATTACATAAATTTCCTGATACAAGAAACTTATAATTATGGCAAAGACATTTACTGACCATAGGGCCCTAGTTCTTTCTTATGAACTTAGAGAGGCCATGCTTGGAGTTATTAATCCAGGTATATACTGTGGGTTTGATACCATAGTAAAGACAAGTACAGGATTCTCAATATCACATGAGAAGACTGGGATAGTAAAAACATTAAGGGATTGGAGTATGTCCAATCCTACCGGTGTTTACATGAACAAGTATGGGACATTAGTACATGAGGAGGGGGCTATCTCTGTCAATGTTCCAGGTGAAACAAAAGAAGGGTTATACATATTGGTAGCTTATTACCAAAGGCCTTATGTTGGTACTGATGTACCTGTAAGGTTTGAGATAACATACACATTACGGGCAGCTGAGAACGTAGATGACCTTTCTGCCTTGAATCAGTATGATACTCCATTGATGACTATTCGTATCTCTGGAACAGGGGCTGCAAGAACCTACTCGATGGGTGCAGTTCCTGGTTCCGCAGATATGAAGTCTACAGATGTTCTCTCAGCTGACGATGTTACTGCGCCAGGAGTTAGAGGAGGATTAGGGAAATTTAAAGAGCTTGGTAGGATATTAAAATACTTGGATACCTGGTTAAAAGAAAAGGATAGGTTGGATTTGAATGTTATAGCCAAGCTGGGTATTCCAGATTACACTGGAAAAGAAGATCCAAATAATCCAGGTGAATTACCCAATACTTACAACTTCATTGGGGCAGTATACACGATGTGGTATAACTTGTACATTATAGATACCCAATTAAAGAAGCTTTGGGACAAGCTAGGATTTCCTGAGAAGCAACCAGAGGGAGAAACAGTACTCAATACTTTAAAGACTATTTGGGAGAACTTTGTAGCTCTTAAAAAGTATCTCAATGATGAAGACACCAAGATATGGAATCGCATAGGTTATCCAGATAAAAACCCAGCTGGGGTTAATTGGATTTCAATAGCCAAAACTGTTTGGAATAATCTGTTAAGCCTTGACACAGAGTTAAAGAGATATGAAGTACAAACTGATGCAGATTTGAAATCTATCCATGATTACATTGATGGACCCCTTGCTCAGGATTTAAGTACTATATATTCCACTATGGGATATAAACTCAATGGAAGTCAAACTGAGCCGGCAATGACTTCTGTATCCAAGACAAAATCTATATGGACAAACCTGGTAGACTTACAGAATGAGTTACAGAATAAGTATGACGACCTGAATCAAAGTAATGATTTCAAGATTTACATGCCCACCCTTAACCTGAGTAATTCCAGTACTTCTCCCACAGAATTGCCTGCAGCTGAAGTGTACAAGGCTATGATAGTAGATATGAAGTATATGACAAGGAATGGGGTTACTGGTAACGTGGGGTTTGTCAAACTTCCTTCAGATAACAGAGCTGATCACAACCAGGTATTATTCCTATGCTTTGGTGAGAACTGGGCTAATGAAGGGTTGGATGGTAAAGGTATAGTAGTAACTGGGTTGAGAGCAGGAGATGAAACTATCACAATGGAGTTATACACTGGAGGCTGGGTATTGGTATCGAAGAAAGCTGGAGAATCATTCTGGAGAATCCATGCAAGAGAAAAGGGAAGACTTCCATCAGCAAACGTTACACCTGGGTTAATGGCTGGAACTGAGATAATAAATGGTAACCAAATTCATAGTTATAGTAATAACACCCAATGGATTATCGTTAGCAATACAATAGGTATAAGTTATCTGGACTACCAGCCGTTATATAATGCAGCAAGGAATAATTTTGGTTGGTCAGGTAATATAGGTAATGGTAACCAGAGATATGGTAACCATAGAAGTTGTTTAATGCTTGACCCACCTACAGAGGATATGGAGGGTTATGAGAAGGTGATTAAGTTGATAGGTAATACATCAAACTCACTTTGGCAAAGGGAACAGTATATTGAGGGTTGGACAAGGTTATTGTTTCATATAGCTTTACCTAATACTATCGTTGATCCTTCATTTGATTTGAATACTGCTAACAATGGTCCACATAGACCATACTTAAAATATGTGGGTGACTGGATTAGAGTTAAGGCTATGAACTGGAAAGGAGCCATGAAATGGGTGTTAGTAGACAATGGGTTCGCAAGCCCAATCCAATTACTCTTCAGTTCTGTAAGTATAGACACACGTAAAGATGGATTTGCCCTAGATACTTATAACATCTTAACAGAACAATCTGGGGGAACTTTTGGTAGGTTACAATACATGGTAGGTAATACCTACAACGCTTACAAAGATGCCTGGGGAAATGGTATGGGTCTTTTCATCAAGGAAGATGTCCTTCATATGCAGCTATCAGTACAATGTTGGAAATCGGGTAAATCAGCATCAGGTAGTTACTGGTTTAATCCATGTGTACCACCCGTAGCGGGAGATAAATATCTCCAATTCTGTGATTCAAGAGGAGGTAATGGGTTGCAATGGTATATCCATGGTAGATTCAATGAATCAAGATATGGGTATAGGAATGAAGTAGTAGTTAATGATATAGATGATGGGATATTTAATTGGGAAGGAACTATACCATTAATGATGGGGGCTGCGTGTTATTCATGGACAATTTACCAAGATGCCAAGAAGAATTATTAACGTGTTTTCTCTTATTATATTGGTGATTAATGGTGAAGGTAGGGATTAAATCCCTACCTTTTATTTTGTAACCTGATCTTTGAATTTGTTTCTGCATCTTTTAGTACCTCTTGAAATCTCTTCTCTTAAATTATCGAGGTATATATAAGTGGATTCTTCTTGTGGTAAATCTAAGAATGAAGCCCATTTCTCATCTAAGGTTTCTTTCTCATTTGAGAGGACCATTGGTGGAGGATTTAATTGGAGATTGAATAAGAAGTAAGCATCTTCACTTAATGTTTGCTTCATAAAATCTTTTACTTTAGCTAGGAGTTCTTCATCAACCTCTGGTTCAATATCGTCTATAACATCCATGTTATAACGTTGGTACTCTTCATCATCCAACCTAATCATCTCTATGTTCTTTTCAGAATGCTGAGTGTAAGCTCCTCTTAGGATTCTGCATCTAAATTGTTGGAGTGCTTTGATGATGTGTGATTTGAGCGATTTATCTGACATCTCACCATAATACTTATTATAAACATAAATAAACTTATCATCAAACCAACTACGGATAATATCAGTGGTAACTCCATAGTAGAGGGGGTTAATACCAAAAGTGAGCTTGTCCATGAGTTTGCTGCAATCCTTGTAGATTTTGTTAAATAACTCTTCATCGTAGTCATCTTGCATTTCTTTTAGCCTGTGTAATTCCATATCCTTGAATTATTATATAATTTGGTAGTGCAAATATAAATATATATTATAAATAAGTTGATAGCCTAAGGCACAAAATATGCTATTATATTATAAATTATGCCCTAAGTGTCTGACTTTCAGGGGAACTAATGAACATTACAAAACATAAAATAGAGTATGGCTAAGTTTGAATTTGATACAGACTTTCAATTTGAGATATTACGTTATACGTTGCAGCATCCTGAAGGTTATAAGGTGGTTAATCTGTATTCTGAAGACTACTTCACATTAATAGAGCATACTATCCTTGCTAAAGTAATCAAGGATTATTACAAGAACTATAAGAAAGTTCCTAGTAAGGCTGTTTACATGGAGGAATTAAGGAAGTTGTTATCAGATCGGTCAGTAACATCATCTTTGTTGGAATCTGAGCTAGATAACGTGAGGTCTTTAGCTAGAGATTTATTCAAAGGTAGTGTGAAAGACCCAGAGTATATTGTGAAACAAACAGAGAAGTTTGCTCAATACCTGGATTTAAAAGATACCATTGAAACCATGGATATACTTGATTTCGAAAGGTATCACACATTCTCAGATAAAGTAAGTAAAGCAATATCACCAAGGGTAATAGTAGAGGATCTATCAAGATCCTTTCTTATTGAGGGTTTATCTGATAGACAATTAATGAGAAGGGATGTACAAACTATATTTCCCACTCCATTCAGGCAGATAAATAAATTAACTAATGCTGGGGGTTATCCAAAGGGAGCTACCATAGTTATAGTGGATAAACCTAAGAAAAAGAAAACAGCCTTCTTGGTTAATGTTATAGTGGGATATTTGAAAATGGGGAAGAAGGTGTTAGTGATAGACCTTGAAAATGGAGAAGAAGAGTACATGGCCAGGTTAGAACAATGTATGAGTAATAAAACCAAGATGGAATTACTATCTGGAGATTACGATAAAGATGTTAAGAAAACCTTTAGGAAATATAAGAGGTTGGGTGGAGAGGTAGTAGTGAGAAGATTACCCGCATTGGTAACCAATGGTAATACAGTAGATAGATTAATTACCGACCTTGAAGAGAATTTCGGGTTTTATCCAAATGTATTGGTGACAGATTATATGGGTAAGATGGGTTCAAACACTGGTAAGGAAGCTTTATCAGAACGTATTTCAGAAGCTTACATTGACATGTCTAACGTGATGTTGAAACATAACATAGATGTCCATTGGACTGCAAACCACGTGACAAGGTTAGGGGCTAAACATGAGAAGACAAGATATGAGGGAGAAGATATAGCTGGAGCAATAGAGATCATACGTCATGCCAATGCTGCATTCGGTTTGAATAGAACAGAGGATGAAGAGATGGCAGGAGTACAGAGATTAGAGATTATAGACCAGAGAGATGGTACTCCACGGGGGAGAGCAGTATTCTTTACGGATATGGATAGGCAAAGGTTTAAGGAAATGACAACAGCTCAAAGGAAAGAGTTCGATGAACAGTTCAACCACTTTGTGACAGAGGAAGAAGATACTGCAGAAAGCCAACCAACAGATAATAATGGAGATTTGTAATATGGGAATGTATAGTAAGAAAACGATTAAACAACTTTATGGGTGGTTTATACATAAGTTAGGAGCAAAACCCAAAGCTAGGGGTTGGCTGAATACTACTTGCCCATTCTGCGGGGCTAAAGGAAAATTCGGTGTAAAGCCATTCACAAACAATACACATTGTTTTAGGTGTGGGTATAGTGAACCACCCATAAAGGTAATACAGGATTTATTAAATTTAGATACTGAAAAGGAGGCCTGGAAACAGGTCTTCAGTGATGATTGGGGTACCATAGATGTAAAGCTACCAGAGTCAGAGCTAACCATAAATAACAAGGTCAAAGGCTTAGAACTCCCAGATGGATTCCACAACATCATATTTGGTACAAACCTAGTGGCAAGGAAATGCAGGGAGTACCTAAAGAGAAGAGGGTTCTCAGTGGCTAAGTTATCACAGAAAGGATTTGGTTATTGTGATTCAGGTCCATACAAAGGGTATGTTATCATCCCTTATATCATGCATGATCAGCTGGTATATTTCAATGCCCGGAAAGTATTATTAGGGGGATTAACCAAGTATAAGAATCCAGTTGCCAATGACGTGGGGTTAGGTAAAGCTTACGTGATTTATAATATAGAGGCTTTATATATCTACAAGAGAATCCAAATATGTGAGGGAGCGTTTAACGCTGAGACGATAGGAGATACAGCCATAGCAACAGCTGGGAAATTATTAACTGAGTGGCAGATTAATACTATACTATCTTCTCCAGTAGAGGCTATAGATTTACTCTTGGACCCAGATGCTTTGATAGAGAGTATAAACCTTGCATTAAAGTTGGTGAACTTTAAGAAGGTGAGAGTGGTATACTGGGAAGATAAGAAGAGGGATGGTAGTTACTTAGATGTCAATGACCTTGGTAAAAAAGAAACCATAAGGAGGATTAGGAAACATAAGTTCTTGACTTATGGAGAACTCATTAATTATAAAATGGACGTTAATCATGGCAGAAAATACAGCATACTCAAAAAATGAACCAAGCATACATATAGGAAGGTCAAATTTGACAATTCTAGTAGAAAAGTTAATTAAACAAGGAGTAATTACTATTCATGTTAGTAAAGAAAACTTAGTAGGCCAAATATTAAAGTATGCCAGCCCATACTCTCTATCAAATAGAGCAGTAGTTGCAAGTAATAAAAAGATAGAGGAAAAGGTTGAGAAGATAACAGTAACAACCAAGGATACCGCAGTATTATTCTCATCAATGTTATTCAAGGTAAGAAGGCAGTTTAAACATAGAGGAATAAACCTTATCACATCAACCAGCAAGGAATGGACAACCTTAAAACAGGTAGCCTCCAATGCAGAGGATTTTGTAGAAGACTTTGACATACAGATTAGAGAGGGATTCATAGAGTATTGTACTATCGGAATAAAGTTAATGAGGGTGTATAGCCTGAATAAATTCTTACCACTACATACAAGGATATGTACTGAGTATGAAGCTAAACAGGCTGAGAAAGAAGATAAACATAAGGATATAACAGATATCTTATGTAAAATATATAACAAGGCTGTACTAGATGAGACTGGTATAGTGGATGACATATCCAAAAAACCAGAATCTAAGATATGGTTTGTCAAGGCAGCTGAGTACATTGCAGATTCAAAGATAAAACCAGAGGTATACATGAGAGCTCAGTTTGAGGGTTTATCTTTCACGGGTAATATACCATATCCCTCTCAATTCGTTGGAGATAAAGCAGTGGAGAGGTTATACAGGTATATGAAAAAGAATAATGTAAAGGCTCAGAAACCGAAATCAATGTCATGGTTAAATTTAGGAAAATTAAAATCAATAGAAGATGGAACAGAAGAATAGAAATGGATTTACAAAATTTATGATCTTAAGTTATGGTACTTGTGTAGTGGCAGCAATGTTTTTCTGCTTGGCTAAGTACTTTGGTTGGGGATTGGAAGAGGCCAGTTATATAACATGTTTGGCACCCATGTGGGTACCTTTCGCTATCTTTATATCTGGCTTTGGATTATTAGTTATAATCGTAGCTTTAAAAGAATGGAATAAATGGTAACAATTAAACTGAATAACAACAAGTTCAAAGTCGAAGGTGATCCTAAGGTACTCACGAAATTGTACAAGGAAATGGCTTTCAGACATCCACAGGCTTTCTATATTAGAGCGAGTATGCCAAAGGGTTGGGATGGTATGGTACACATGGTAACTGATAGAGGTTACTGTGAAACTGGTTTACTACCGAGAGTTATTCAGTGGATAGAAGATCATGGAGTTCCCTACGAGATTGATGACTTAAGGAAGCTACCCCAGATAACAGCTATGCCAGTACACATAGGGGATTTGAAGAGGAGACCCTATCAAAGAAAGGCAGCTTGGTCTATACTGAAGAACTCATGTGGGGGAGTACCTTTTCCAAGGGGGATTGTTGGAGCAGCAACAAACGCTGGTAAAACTCTAATAGCGGGGTTAATTCATGCTTCTGTTTATCAGGCTAAAACTCTTGTAATAGTGAATGGGTTGGAACTATACAACCAGTTCAGAGATGATCTACCTGGTATGTTTAGTAGCTGGGGATTCATGCAAGGGAAAACCATTCAATGGGGAGATATAGTGGTATGTATGTTGCCTACTTTGGCCAAGAATATAGAGAAGTATTGGAAGCAACTAAGTCAATATAATGTACTCATATATGATGAATGTCATCTCGCTACGAGTAAGACAGCTAGAAAGGTATTAAATAAACTATACCTAATCCCCATTAGAGTTGGTTTATCTGGTACTGCGTTAAAGCATAAGGATAAAGTTAAGAACATCACAGTGGAATCTTTCTTCGGTAATGAGACCTTTGTCATCAAGAATAAGGAATTGGTGGAAATGGGGGTATCTTCTAACATTATCATCACCATGAGAAAGGGTAATACAAAATTATTCCCTGGTGCTGATTATAAAACCGAGTTTGATAAGTCTATCACTTATGGAGTGGAGAGGATGGACAGAGCCATAGAGGCAACCAGATACCATTTGAGAGAGGGTCATAAACCTATATTAGTGGTATGTAAGTATATACCACAGGTAGAAGAAACCTATGAAAGATACAAATCTGAATTCCCAGATTTAAAGATAGAGTATATCCACCACGAGGTTAAGGATAGACAAGAGAAATTAAATAGGTTTAAGAGGGGAGAGACTGACATCTTAGTAGCTTCACTGATTATAAAGGTGGGACAGAATATGCCTCTTATCCAATATATGCAAAACCTGGCTTCTGGTGATTCAGCAATACAGGCTCTTCAGTTATTAGGTAGAGCACTCCGTTCTCATGAGTCAAAGAAGATAACCTATTATGATGATTTCTTTGATGAAGGACAGTATCTTAAGAGGCACTCTAAGCATAGGTTGAGATATTATAAGGATGAAGGCCTGAACGTTATAGAAGAGTTTAAAGGAAAACTATTATAGTAAAAATTAACAAGACATGGCAAAGAGTAAGAAAAAAGAAGAGACCATAGATTTGTCTAAACCAATAGATTTGAGCAAGATAGGTACACCAGATGACCCATGTTTTGGGACACAATATGATCCAAGGGATAAGGATTGTAAGATATGTGGGGACATAGAAATATGTGCCATAGCTCAGATGCAAAACAACAAACTCCAACGAGAGCTCTTGGCAAAAGAGAAAGATTTTAAAGATTTGGATGAAGCTAAATTTTTAAATGAGAAAGATGCCAAGGAAGCCAAGAGGTTAATTGAGAAGTATAAGTCTAAAGGTTATTCCAAAGCGAGAATAAGATTAAAGCTATCCCGTGAATTAAACATTGATTCAGAGAGATTAAGAAAGATAATTAAAAAGTATTATAAACCAAACAAAGATTAAAAATGGATATCAGGGATTACTCAAATGTAGAAGTGGTTTATCCTATGGGTCATGGATTAACTGAGATGTACAGGTTACAAAAGGAGTTATTAAACTCATACGTAAAAATCGAAGGTTTACCTCAGTACCCAGTAGATGTGAATTTAAAATCTTCACAAATCTTAATCAAGGATTTTGTGGGGAGAGTTATTGAAGAGCTTGGAGAGGGTTATGAATCCTATGATGAGTTGATGATGCAATTCTCACGAGGAGATACTCGAGATAAGATGATGCCATTCCTTCAGAACTTTAACGAAGAATGTTCAGATGCTCTCCATTTTTGGTTAGAGCTTTTGATTTATTCTGGAATAGAAGAAGAAGACATCAGGAAATTCTGTGAAGCAGAGGAAGATGATGATACTCTTGATCTTTTACTGAGATCAGGGGCAAAGATGGCAAAAGCAGTTTTGGGAAAAGTATATTGTCCCGGGTATAAAGTTATCTCTGGACCAATCACAGATGAGTTCATGAGAGGTGGTAACCTTCTGGGGGTTGAGAGAGACCAGAAGATGTGCCAACTACTGTGGAGAGCCACTTATAAATTCCAAATCGCAAGGAATTGTTTAAAGAACAAACCCTGGAAACAAACCCAAATGATGACAGATGAGTCAACTTATCGACTAAGGTTGATGGAGGGAACAATATATATGTTTGGGTTCTTTGCCTTCTCTGGTATGACTGCAAGGAGTTTGCACCATATTTATTACAAGAAGAACTTGGTAAACCAATTTAGGATTAAGAGCCGCTACTAATCACAATTAGCATGAGAGAGTTAGAACCAAATATACCCATATCAGGATTAGAAGATTACCACATTACAAAACGTGGTAATCTCTATTCTAAGAAAAAGGGAAGTTGGGTAAGATTAAAAGGTGAATTAGCTGATGGTAGGAGACAGTATAGATTATATAATAATGGGATATCTAGATGGTATAAAGCCAGTATATTAGTAGCTTTAGTATATGTGAATAATCCTAATCCTAATGAGTACAATGTAATATGTCACATAGACAATGACCCTACTAATAATTACTATAAGAATTTATACTGGGGTACTCAGTCTATGAATATACAACAAGCTGTAAAAGAAAATAGGTTTTATCAATGCAAAAGATACGGCAAAGATAATCCAGCTTATGGTAAACCGGGGCCAATGAGGGGGAAGAAAGGTACTGACCACCCATCCTATGGTAAGCCCAGTAAAATGAAAGGAAAGCATATTAGAGAAGAGACAAAGTCAAAAATATCTAATTCTATTAGAGGAGAGAAACACCCTAATTTTAAATGTACTAGAGAAATAGTAGATAGGGTTATTCTATTAAGGAATAAGGGTTTGACACAAACAAAAATAGGTAGTATATTAAAATTACACCAAACCCAAGTAAGTAAAATTTTAAATAAACAATATGCTTACATTCACAGCACCAACTACACAGGCAGCATGGGAAGCGATTAATGAGTACCTTATCTTGAGTGGCGAAAAGCTACTCAAGAGTGGTGTTAGAGTATCATCACAGCTTATCGCTTATGATGTGATGTTTGATATAACCAAAGCATGGGTTGACCCCGAGTTTGATTTTGCCAAACTCTTCGGATATCATGAGCAAAAATGGACCCGTCTTATAGCAAACTACCTTGATTTGAATCACCTAGATTTAGTGAAATCACAGGTACAAGCCAAGGAAAGAGCTAACGCTGGATCATACAACATAGCATACAAATTCTCTAACCAACATGATTCTGGAAAGGGTTGCCTTCTCTCAGTGGTATTTCAAAAAAGGCACAAGGACGATGTGAGGAGAATGGTAGTAAGTATCAGGTCATCAGAAGTTACCAAGAGGTTAATCTTTGACTTCTTACTTATCCAGAGAATGGGAGAGTATATTTATGGCAAGGATGTAGACCTGGCAGTTACCCTATTTTGTGGGAATATGTGGTCATCAATAGAGTTATTAACTGGATACCACATTCATAAAGACTTACATAAACTTGTGAAGGGTAAAGAGAATGATATAACAGACAAGATGTTAGACCTTCTTGAAAAGTTTACTGATAAAAAATATGCCTCTAGCTTGAAATATAAAGTACACATAAGGATATGTAGGCAATTGATAGCAGAGGATGGTTTTATCGGTTACAAAGCAAAACTTAAAACACTTGCCAAGAATTGTAAACTACCGGGTCAATAAACCCACTAACATGTTGAGTACTATTTTATTAAAAACTTAAAGAGATATGGAAAACACAAAGCAAATGAAGATTTCATTATTAAGAGATCAAGTTGATATCCCAAAGATTGGGGCAAGTAAAGTATTGGTAGAGGTAGTAGATGGAGAAGAGGTACTGAAGAGTGGTATCATCATTCCTGGAGCTGCTCAAGAGAATAGACCAGTACTAGGGGAAATAGTAAGGATTGGTTCTGCAGTAGAGGATTGGAACATAGGGGATTTGGTTATCTTCTCCCACTATTCCGGAGTTGAGATGAAACTCAGAATGAAGACAAGAGTTGGTGAAGAATTGAAAGATGCAAAGCCTTTCAAACTTATCACCGACATTGACATTTGGGGTACAATCAAAAGGGTAGAGGAGTAATGAGAGTATATGAGGATTGCTACGAATTGATGTCAGAGATTCGTAGAGAGGTATATGAAATGGGTACTATAGTTAGGCCAAAGTCAATGCAGAATAAAAACATTGAAGGTGATATTAACTTTGAGACCCGGGAAATCCTGAACTACTCCTACTGTTTATTGACCTTGAACAGGGAAGAGTATTTGTTTAATGGAACTCAAACAGACATTGAGACAACCAAGAAATGGGCTATCGCAGAGTTTAACGAGAGAGTAAATCCTGAAAGATTAAACCCAGGTGAGGCTTGGAAAATAAGAAAAGAGATTTGGGAAGAGTTCCTGGTAAATGGGAAATTCGATTATGCCTATGGGGAGAGAATGAATTTCTGTCCTGGTGGAGAAGAGGAAGACGAAGTAGGTAACCTTGAGAGAGTGATAGAGGAGTTACTCCGTAATCCAGATACTCGTCAAGGTATTTTACCTATTTGGGACTTGGAAAAGGATGGAGCATACATTGGAGGGAGAAGAAGGGTACCATGCTCAATGTATTATCAACTCATTATCCGGGAAAACAGGTTGCATATCATTTACAACCAACGTTCAGCGGATGTGGTAACTCACTTTGGTAATGATGTATTCTTGGCTTGGCAGTTGAAAGAATATGTTATCCAAGTATTGAGATCAAAGGGTATGAGGGATTTAAAACCTGGGTACCTATATCATAACATTGCATCACTCCACTCTTACAGGAAAGATTGGGATATACTTAAAAATTGTATAGAAGATGAACAAGGACGTACTAGATAACTATCACTTTAGTTGGGCCAAAACCATGGCCGATGTAAAGAAAGTTGTTAAGTACTGCAAGATGACCGGATATTGTGCCCATGACTATGAGACATCCGGTCATCTTAGTTCTGATCATAGAGGATATCCTACTTGTATATCTATAGCATTCCAACCAGGTTATGCTTATGTAATACCTTTAGCCCACAAGGATTCTCCCTTGAGAAAAGGGAATAAGTGGAAAAGGATATTGAAATATATAGGTAGGGAGCTTATCCAAAATGACAGGATAGTAAAGGTAGCACACAACTTTAAATTCGAGCATGGTTGGTGGTTAAAGTATGGGATAAGACCAAGAGGGGTTATCCTTGATACCATGTTAATGAAATATCTCTTGAATGAGAAAAGACCACATGACTTAAAATCATTGGCTTATTCGTTTTTCCCACAATACGCGAATTACTCAATCAAGGGAGAGGATACAGAGAGAACTCCAGAAGGGGTTGTTCAGTTCTGGTCTAACGTACCATTGGAAACGTTGGCTCCTTATAATGCCTTAGACTCTGACCTTTGTCTCCGATTATCAATATACCTTGAACAGAGAATCAGGGAATGTGGATTCTACCAGTTATATAGAAACCTTTTGGAAATGGCTTCTTATAACCTGGCAGAAGTGGAGAGCAGGGGTTACCTTGTTGATAGACCATACCTTGATGGGCTTTGTGAATCATACAAAACCAAGATAGAGGAAGCAGAAGCCAAGATGTATGCAGTACCTTCTCTTGTTAAATATAATAAGAAGAGAGTTAAGGCTGCTAAAAAGGCACTTTTGGATGGTCTTCTAGAACAAATTGAGATAAAGACTAACGAGTTAGATAGCACAACTGACAAGAAGAAACTAGGTAGCCTACAAAGGAGTATCACAAACCTACAGAAAAAGTATGACAATTACTCAGTTGGAGTTGGGTTGACAAAGAAAGATAAAGAATCATTGCAACCATTGAACCTGAAGTCAGTGAAACAATTGATTGACTTCCTATACTATAACAAGTATGGGTTGAGACTACCGATCATAAAGTACACAGAGGATAAGAAAACTAAGAAACCAACCAAGAATCCAGCAACAAGTGAGGATGTATTATTAGAGTTAAAAGATAAAGATGAGACTGGGTTTATAGAAACCTTGTTAAAGTATCGAGAGATAACGAAACTCTACTCAACTTACATAGTTGGTATAAGAGATATACTTAACCCGGATAATACCTTACATGGTTCATTCCTAATCCATGGTACAGTTACTGGTAGGTTGAGTTCAAGAAACCCTAACTTGCAGAATATGCCTAGAGATACTACGGCAAAGGATATCAAGTATATGTTCGTTTGTCCGAAAGGTAAAGTGATGATGCAATTAGACTATTCTCAGGCAGAGTTACGAGTGGTTGCTGGTTGGTCACAGGATAAACAGATGCTTGAATGGTTTAGGGTTGGTCATGATATCCACTTAGCTACAGCTTGTAAAAAATACAAGATATCCTACGAAGATGCCTATAAGATATATTCTAACGAGGATGACCCAGACTTTAAGATTTGGAAAGTACGAAGGAAACAAGCTAAGACAATTGGATTCGGGGTGTTATACCAACAAGGACCAAACCACTTGAAAGAATCACTCTCTACTCCAGATCACAAAGCAACTAAGGAAGAGGCTATTGAGTTCTTGGATGAGTGGTTTGATACTTTCCCGAGAATCCGGAAGTTTGTAAAGAAACAACAGAAATTCGCTGAAGAACACGGATATATAGTTTCTCCATTTGGAAGGAAAAGAAGACTTCCAGAAGCTCGTAACAAGAGAGAACAAGGTAAGTATGCCAAAGCACTACGTGATGCGGTAAATGCACCTATCCAAGGTACAGCCTCTGACTTTGCCTTATTCTCCAGTATATTAATCCGAGAGCAAATCATGCAAGGTAAATTACCAGCATCAATAGAACAGATAGGTACAATCCATGACTCCCTTATGTTTTACCTTGATCCAAAAGATATGAATGATGAAGTGGTAGACCACTTGTTTAATATCTGTAAGGACCCAGATACTCAAAAGTATTTTGGATTTAAATTGAAAGGTATTACCATGGCTGTTGACTTTGAGTTAGGATTAAGATGGTCAAAACTGAAAGGATACAAGAGAGGAACAGATTATGCTGAGGTATATAAAGATTGTTACATTGACCATTGGTGGGAAAATAAGGAAATCGTAGCTTTGCAAGAAGCTACTTAAGATATTATATTTGCAATAAATAAAATATTTAACTATGGTTATTATACAGATATACAGAGAAAAGCTAACTCAGGAATTATTTGATCATTTGATAAGTATTGAATGTGAGGAGTTACAAATCCAATACAGAGGGAAAACCATTTTTGAAAGAAACATGGAAATAAGTGAAGAGACTGGAGAAGCAGTACCCATGAACTGGTATGGTAAAACAATCTTGGACGATTTAGGAATTAAGTATGGATTATAACGAGAGATTATTAGATAGTTTGGAAGGATTGGTAGATGACCTAAGGCAGACAAACACTGCCTCGGTCAAAACCAATGTCCTTTTGAGTTATCCAGAATGTAAGAAACTTCTTTGGTGGACCTACAACCCATTCAAGAAGTTCGGTGTTACGAAAAATGGGATACTTAAATTTAGGGATTCACATGAAACGGTAGAGGATTTACCAGAAGACTATAGCATATATGACTTGTTTAGAGACTTGTGCAGTAGAAAGTTAACTGGTCATAACGCTCTCCACAAATGTGTTGCATTCCTGGATAAGTACTCAGCTTACCAGGATACTCTGTTAAGTATCCTTGACAAGGGGTTAAAACAGGGAGTTAACGTAGCCAACATAAATGCTGCCTACTTCACAGTTTTAAAGAAGAACCTTATCCCACAATTCTCTATTACCAGAGCTAAGAATTTCTTTGAGTACCAGAAGAAACTGGATTTCAAGAAAGATACTTGGTTAAAATCAAGGAAGCTTGATGGGGTAAGATGTGAAACGTTTGTAGATGGGAAAGGAGATTGTAAAACATACTCAAGAGAGGGTAATGAATTCACAACTCTACAGGTTATAAAGAATGCCGTGAAACAATCCAAGATAAGGAACATGGTTTTAGTGGGAGAGATATTCCTTATCGGAGAAGATGGTAATGAGGATTTTCAAAAGGTAGTGGGAGATGTAAAGAAAAAGGATTACACTATTCCAGAACCTCACTATGCTCTTTATGATTATGTTACTTGGGATGAACATAACTCTGCAAAGGGTACTCGACCATTCTTGGAGAGGTTATCTCAACTTGAGAAGGATTTGAAGACAATGAAATATCCCCACATATTCATGCTTGAACAAACGAAGGTAGAGAGCATGGATGAACTCATGAAAGACTTTGAAGAGGCCAACAATAAGGGATGGGAAGGATTAGTAATCCATAAAAACGTTGGGTACGTGGGAATAAAAACCAATGTAGTACTAAAGATCAAATCATTCTCTGATGCAGAATACCAAATCCTAGGTGTTGAGACAGGACCATTTACTTATTATTTTGATTCTCTTGACAACCAGGGAAAACCAATCAAGAAAAGAAAAGTAGAAAATATGGTAACTAACCTTATCATAGAGCATAAGGGATTCCGAGTATCAGTTGGTTCCGGTTATACCATAGAGGATAGGAAGAAATGGTTTAAGAATCCTAAACTTATTATAGGGAAATGGGCAACCATTAAATATTTTGAAGAAACCACTAACAAGTTGGGAAATATAAGTTTAAGATTCCCAACAGTTAAAACCTTCTATGATAAGAAGAGGGATATATAACTTGGTCTGGTGCTATTTTAAATAAAAAGATATGGCTGTCAACCTAAGAAAAATAAAGAAGTTAAAGTATTGGGAAACAAACACCAATATAACAGTGGTTGATATTCAACTCGGTGAAGAGAGGATAGTTTTTAACTTGAAGGATGAGTTATCATTTAACAATGACTCGGTAAACTCAGAGTTAAAGGATCAACCTAATCATTACGCATTCATTGCCATGCTACATAAAAAAGCTTTAGTATTAAAAAGGGAGAAGGAACGGGTCTTGGAGAAAACTAGGTCCCGACTTTTCTCCCAATACAAAAGCCAAGAGAAGATGGCAAACGATTTAGCAGAGGCTATGGTAACGAAGAGTAAAGAATATCAAGATAAGTACAAGGAGTTCTTATCAGTTAGTGCAGATGTAGATATACTAGAAGTATGTGTAAGAGCATTCGAACAACGTTCCATGTTAATGCAAACAGTATCCGCTAATATTAGGCGGGATAAAGTATAATTAAATTTTATGTTATGGCAAAGAAAAATTTGAAAGAGAGATTAAGAGAAAGACAAAAGTCCCTAAAAAGTAAGGGAAATGGGAAGGTGTTATTTCAAAAGGCAGACGAAGAACTGAGAGTAAGGTTGCTATCTGCCGGAGAAGAACAAGAGTTTATCAAAGAAGTAGTACAATTCTACTTGGGAGGGGATATAAAAGGAGTTTATTCTCCTATGACTTTTAATGAGCCTTGTGCTATCTATGAGAAGTACGAGGAGTTAAAGAAATCCAAAGACCCAGATGATAAGGAACTTGCCAAAGACCTTTCTCCCAAGAAAAAATACATGGCTGCTGTACTGGTATGCAATGATGGTAAAGGTAAAGAATATGATCCTGAACCTAAGCTTATTCAGTTGGCTCAATCCCAATATTCAGAGATCATTGACCTTTACCTTGATGAAGAAGAGTGGGGAGATATGACCGACTTAGATGAAGGCTATGACCTTAAGTTGAAGAGAATTGGTTCCGGTAAAAATGATACCGAGTATACAGTTAAACCATGTCAGAAAAAAGCAATACCTAAAAACTGTAGGCCAAAAGAGGATATAGATATTGAGGCTTTGGTAAAAGAGGTTATCCCAACTTATGAGAAAACTCAGGAATACATCGAACAATATCTTGGTGGTAAGGAAGAATCCGAGGATACAGAGGAAGAAGATGACGATATGGGTAGCAAGAAAAAAGACAAAAAGGAAAAGGCTACCTTGAAAAAAGCGAAGAAGTCAAAGAAACACAAATCAAAATCAGGGGACGACGATGAGTAAAGAGCATATCGAGAAAATGGGGGGTGAGTGGCCCCTCATTCCTCCTGGAAATACAGTAGCTGGTAACATTGAAGCATCCAAGATAAGAGTACCTGTATACCGGCAAATGGTTAAGAGTTTTAATTACAAATATGTACCTGAAGTAGAGCAGGAAATAAGTAATGTGTTAAATGAAGGTTGGCTGGTAAAAACTATGGTACCAATTGATTCAGGGATAGTGGTAATATTTGAAAGGTGTGATTAATGGCAAAGAAAACAAAGAGCAAAAAGACCAAGAGCTTGCAGAGTATCATGAATAAATACTCTCAAGTATCACTGGCTTCTGAAATGTATAACGAGGTGGAAAATATGCCTTGGTTACCTTCCAGAAGTTTGGTGATGAATTGGGTGATGGGAGGTGGTATACCTTTCGGTAAAGTACTTGAGTTATTTGGTCAAGAGAGTTCAGGTAAATCTCTTGTGGCTTTGGACTTCTTGGCAGTATGCCAAAAGCTTGGGGGTTGGGGAATGTGGGTTGATGCTGAGAGTTCTTATTCAAAGGATTGGTGGACAACCAATGGGATTGATCTGAGTAAAGTATTGGTATTCCATGAGAATGCCATAGAGGTTATCTCTGATTGGACCATAGAAACAGCAAGGGCTTTGAGAAAGAAGTTAACCCACAATGAACCCATTCTATACGTACTGGACTCCATTGCAGCATTGGATACAATCGAAAGGTTGGAAATGGAACAAACAGATGAAAAAGCTGAGATGGGTATTCGAGCAAAAGCCATGGGTAACTTTCTTCGGAAACGAAGTAAAGAACTTGCAGACTTGGGAGTAACCTGTATTTTTATCAATCAGCTTAGGAAGAAGTTGGGAACTATGTTTGAGGATCCTGAGACAACACCAGGAGGAGAAGCCATGAAGTTTTTCGCACACATACGCATGGGATTTTATAGAAAGAAACAAATCAAGGAAAAGGTACATGGGAAAGAAACGTGGGTAGGTAATTACGTTTCCTTGAGAATGAAGAAAAACAAGGTAGCTCCTCCAAGGCCAACTATGGAGACTGAAGTATATTTCTTGGCTGATTACTGCCAACCAGGATTCTCCAGATATGCTGGGTTAGCTGAGGTATTGGAATCTTCCGGAGCGGTGAAGAGAGAGAAGGGCTCATCAATTTATTACGACAAAGATGATAATAAAATTGCAAGGGGAGAAGAAGCTTTACAATCTCTTTTGGAAGAGAATAAAGAAATGAGAAGTAAACTAATTAAACTTGCTGGAATAAACACTTTTAGTAATACTAAAAAGATACTAGAAGATCTCAATGACAAGGAGATAAATTTATTCCCAGTGGGAGAGGAGGAAGAGTAATGGTAGAAACAGCTTTAATATTTGACGCGAATAACCTTATGCACAGGTCATACCATAGGTTCAGTAATTTTACTGATATCAGTGGTAGACCAACGTCAGTGATATATGGGGTACCTTTCGTTATAGAATCACAGGTCAGGAAATTTCAACCTGACCTTGTAATTGCAGTGTTTGATGGGTCAAGGAGTAAACATAGGTTGAAACTATGTCCCGAGTATAAGGGTTCAAGGACTCAGAAGATTGACTTTGACAGAGAGGATTTCTTAAGGCAGAGAGATGAAGTCCTTGAATGTTTACATAACCTTGGTATATCGGTAGTGTATAATGAGGACCAGGAAGCTGATGATATGATATACTCAGTGGTGAAACTCCTACAAAAACAAAACGTGGGAACAATCATAATCATCTCATCAGACAAGGATTTCAACCAGTTAGCCACTACCAAGGATGTGGTGATATATAACCCACACAACCAAGAGAAGATTACAGTGAATACCTGTAAGCATTTTAAGGGATATGAAGCAAAGCAAACAGTAGACTACCTTACATTGGTGGGAGATGATTCGGATAACATCAAAGGCTATCCTTTGGTAGGTGAGAAAAGGGCTATACAATTCCTTGAGAAGTATGGGTCAATCAAGAAATTCTTGAGAGATGGAGAATCTAACTCAGTGGTAAGTAAAAATGCCTTGGCTAAGCTATACAAGAAAAACCATTTCCTTATATCATTGAAAGCGTATCACCTTAAGTTTATGAGGGATGTGAAAATCAATTGGTATAAGAATGAGCCATTCCCAAAACCCAATAAGACTCTATTTGAAAGCTACTGTGGATCTTTTACATTGAAATCATTTTTAAAAGACAAGAACTTCTATGAAACCTTTAAGAATTTATCTCAGCGGAGCATCAGGTCTAGGAAAAACAACATTGGCTAAATGTATTTCTCAAGAACTTGGTTTAGAATACGTGAACACTTCTGCCAGTAACGTGTGGGAAGAGTTTGGAATAAAATCCCATGAACACGCTCTCCAGTTATCAGGAGATTATATGTGGGCTCACAAATACCAAATGGCTATCCTTGAAAACAGGAAGAAGGTATTGGGTGATAAGGTAAACTTTATCACAGACAGGTCAATCATTGACAACTTGATTTATTACATGGACATGCCAAAGCCATATTCTTTACATAAAGAGTACTGTGAGAAATGTATGGAGATGTTGAGAAGTGATTTGGAAAATCATAACTACACGACAATCTTTGTAAGGCTGATAAGACCCTTTTCATGGGAAACAGAGGCTGATGGCAAGAGGATATCCGATGAGTCATACCAATTAAAATCAAACCTGTTATTCAGTGGGTTTGATTTCCGGTATTTCATGGAGAACGTGAAACACTATTACCACGAGCAAGTATTACCATTTAGTTGGGGAGAGTTGAGATTCTTGGGAAGAAAGAATATCATCTATAGTGCCAAGATAGATGCCAAGGATTTTCAACATAGAGTATTGGCAATGGCCCATATTATTGAGAATGTGGGTTGCTTTGAAGGTGATGAGTACGTGAGACTCCACGAGTATATAACCTACAACAAATTTGATTATGAAGCTTACAAGTAAATTCTACTGTCTTGGTGATTTACATATCCATGATTGGAGTACATTTAACCAAGATTTGTACAGGACAAAGATGCTACTTAATTGGTTCTCAAAATTGGTTGTAAAAGCTTCTAATGAAAATGCTAAGGTCCTCATTGCTGGGGACCTTTTTCATAACCCAATCCACATGTCTAATGAACTATTTAGGTTGGTGAACGAATACTTTCACTATATGTATCAGAGGGTAAGTGGAGAAGTGATATATTGTATATCTGGGAACCACGATAGGGATGGAGATGATGCTAGAAAATCACCGAGCTGGGTCAAAACTTTTTCAGAGCTATATCCATTCATTAGGTGTATTGATTTCACAACAGTGGATGGGGTATTCTATGAAGTGATTGGGATACCATATCTTAAAGATGATGTGGGGTTGGAGAATGCCATGAAAGTAGTGGAGAGAAGTAAACATGATGTACCAAGGATTTTAGTTATTCACAAGGAGTTACCAGGTGCAGAGGATACCAATGGTATGAGATGTGAGAATAAGGGAAAACAAACCAAGCTAAGTACCTTCTTCCAACATTTCGATTATGTGGTATGTGGACATATCCATAAGCCCCAACTTCTCCGGAAAAATATTTTAATGTGTGGGTCACCAATGCAAATGAGAACCTGTGACATGGGAACAGACATGGGTTATTGGGTATTAGATAGGGATGGTTTTACTTTTGAAAAATCAGAACTACCAGAATTTCGATACGAAGGGGAACCCGGAAAAAATTTTGACATTTACATTAAAAGAAAAGTCGTCAAGACTAAGGAAAAGGATGGGGTTGTTGCTAATGAGATAAAACTCAATGATTGGTCATCTATGGTAGATGAGTATACCAGTTATATTGGGGAAAAGGGAAAGAAACGTAAAAAATTACTTAAAGACCTACTAAACGATGCTGAGATTTCTTAACACAAAAA